>OQVR01000270.1_pt1 | contig 22520 bp, 19 predicted proteins | sample 1691521 | NCBI WGS metagenome assembly OQVR01 (sample SAMN03418256, study PRJEB22391) | human gut metagenome | biome: human-gut; feature: organic feature; material: feces | host: Homo sapiens | place: Tanzania | collected 2013-01
AAGTTGCGTGTGTCGCCATTGACGCCGTCGCTGACGAAGCCGAGACCGGTGATTTTCTTGCACAACTCATCCATAAACTTGTCACGCTGGTTGGCAAACTGCGGTCCTACCGACACAACCGCTTCCGCCATCATTGGTACAGACGACTTGTTGAACTCATAGCCCACGATATTCTCGTAGTTGTACCAATACCCATACTCAATCTCCTTAATCGGCGATGTGATGCCGTCGGTAAACGTGATTGAAGCCTCCACGCTGCCAAGCATTCCAAGCTGGCGCGTTACGCAGAGCACCGACTGGTAACTGTAGTTGGACGCTTCGCCGGTGATGTCGGTCACTCCCGACGCTATCAGGTCGGCGGCAGTGACGCCTGCCTTCACTCCGAAAAAGCTGTCATTAGATTCGTTTATTTGTTTTTCAGCGAAGTTCCTACAGCATAAGGATGAGCAGCTGCGCGATAATCACGCGCACAAACATGCCCAAAGGATAGACGGTGGCATAGCTCACCGCCGGCGCGTCGCCCTTAATGTTGTCGGAGGCATAAGTGAGCGCCATCGGGTTGGCCATGGCGCCGCAAAGCATGCCGCACGTCTCCCCGAAGTTGAATTTGAACCACCGCATCGCCAATGTGCCTACGGTTGAGGAGACGGAGCGTCTGCGTGCGCTGTGCGAGAACGTGCTCGAACCGCTCAGGCGCCGCTTCGGCATGATACGCGTCGTGAACGGCTACCATTCGGAAGAGCTCTGCCGGCTTACGGGCAGCGACAACACATCGCAGCACCGCCTCGGCGAGGAGGCAGACATACACGTATCGAACATGGAGGTGGCGCAGAAGATGCACGACTTCATAAAGGCGAACATCGCCTACGACCAGCTTCGACTCGAAGCGAAGCCGAAAACCAGCACGATAATACTACACGTGAGTTATAAGGTGGTGTGATGGTGTAATGGTGAGATATGCTGTTGTATCCGTAGCGGAGGTCGAATCAGATAGCAGCGCCGCCAGTAGCCACACGCTTCGGCAGTTCGTTCAGCACGCGCTCCACACTGTCGGCAATGGTTATCGGGTCGATGGCGTTCATGCAGGCATGGTCGCCACGCATACACGGAACATTGCCGAACACGCTGCACGGACGGCACGGCATGTCCACCTGCACCACGTCGCCCATGCGATGGTTCCAGCCAAGGAAGCCGGCAAACGGATGCGTAGCGCCCCATACGCTCACAATGCGTATGCCGGTAAGCGCAGCCAGATGCATGTTGACGCTGTCCATGCAGAGCATCACGTCGAGATGGCTCATCACTATCAGCTCCTGCTGCAGCGTACCGAGAAGCACAGACGCGTTCACACACTCCTTATATCGTGCGCACCATGTGTCGAGCACTTTCTGCTCCGCCTCGGTGCGCCCGAAAAGCAGTACACGACACGACGGATGGCGACGTATCAGCTCTGCCACAACCTGCTCCATCTTCTCCGGCGGATAGACTTTCTCCTTGTAAATGGCGAACGGCGCCACGCCTATCCACTGCTGGAATATCTTCTTCTCGCCTATCTGCTCGGGCACAAGGCGCAGGTTGCCGCCCGTGGGCGGGAATATGGAATGAAAATCGACCTTCACAGGATAGCCCAAGCGCGAGAGTACGTCGGTATAATTCTCGAAAGCCGTAGGCAACTGGCGCAGCTGCTTGTCTTTCTGCGCCGTCAGTTTGCGGCGTTCGGACACATGACGGTCTATATGCTCCACACGAAAGCGGCTCAGATTGAAGCGGATGCGCAGATAGCGCGACGAAAGAATATTGTGCATGTCGGCAATAGCCGTGAAGTTCTTCGCAATAAGTCGGCGGTAGAGGGCGTTAAGCCCTGTCACACCCCTGTATTCGCCCTGCAGATCGGCACCCATGAAGCCCACATTCGGAGCCAACCCCTCGAAGAAAGGACGAGCGAAAGGGCGACTCAGCACAGTGATGCGCAAGTCGGGATATTGGCGTGCGAGCGAACTGACCACAGGCACAAGCATAGCTACCTCGCCTTGGGCAGAAAATCGTATAATCAGGAGGTGGTCGGTTTTCATTGTAGTATATTTAACGAACAAGTTGGCGGGTGAAGAATATCCACTCGCTATTTTTGCTTAGGTTCACGCAGCCTGTAACGCGGCTAACACTGCAAAAATAGTGGAAATAGCGCAAACAGCCAAAGATTTGCGGTGATATTTTACATTTTTATACGCCTGTACCTATAAATCATGAATATATACACAGACAAAACATAGATAAGTACGCAAACAAAACATTAATAAGTAAGCAAAAAGAGCTATCGTAATAATTAAAAAAAGTGATTTTTACACAATTATGTATTTGAAATCAAATATAAGTAGTAAATTTGCAAGACTTTAGCCCCTAAGCATTGATACATTATTAAAAAACAAATACAACTTATGGACAAACTTAGTTACGCTTTGGGCCTTGGCATAGGCCGCCAGCTCTCACAGATGGGAGCCGAGAACCTTAACATCGACGACTTCGCTCAGGCAATCAAGGACATGCTTGAGGGCAAGGAGCCGCAGGTGGCTGACCAGGAGGCTCAGATGATTGTTACAGAATTTTTCCAGCAGCAGGAGGCTAAGCAGCGCGCAGCCGCAGCCGAGAAGTATAAGGAGAACAAGGACAAGGGCGAGGCTTGGCTCGCAGACAAGGCTCTTGAGGAGGGCGTAGTATCGCTGCCTTCAGGTCTTATGTATCAGGTGCTCAACGAGGGCAGCGGCAAGAAGCCGACAGCTCAGGACACCGTAGAGTGCCACTACGAGGGTCGCCTCATCGACGGCACCGTATTCGACAGCAGCTACAAGCGCGGCGAGTCGGCTACATTCCCGTTGAACGGCGTTATCGCAGGCTGGACAGAGGGTGTGCAGCTCATGTCTGAGGGCGCAAAGTACCGCTTCTTCATCCCTTACCAGCTGGCATACGGCGAGCGCGGCGCAGGCGCAGCTATCCCGCCGTTCGCAGCATTGGTGTTCGACGTAGAGCTTATCAAGGTTCTCTAAAGAAACAACTAAAAAACAACAATAACACAAACAATGAAAAAGTTTTCAATCGTAGCCGCTTTGGCTATTGCCATTTCTGGCATCTTCGCTTCTTGCGGAAACTCTCCCGCAAAGGCAAATCTTAAGAACGACGTAGACACACTGAGCTACGCTATCGGTATGGCTCAGACCCAGGGGCTGAAGCAGTATCTGTTGCAGATGGACATCGACACCACCTATATCGACGAATTCGTAAAGGGTCTGAACGACGGTGCTAACGCTGGCGACAACAAGAAGAAGGCCGCTTACTACATGGGTGTACAGATCGGTCAGCAGATCTCTAACCGCATGGTTAAGGGCATCAACCACGAGATCTTCGGCGACGACTCTACAAAGACTATCTCTCTGAAGAACTTCATGGCAGGCTTCGTTCAGGGCGTACACGGCAAGGGCATCATGACAATGGAGCAGGCTGGCCAGGTAGCTCAGCAGAAGATGATGGCTATCAAGTCTAAGTACATGGAGCAGAAGTACGGCGCGCTGAAGAAGCAGGGCGAGGAGTGGATGGCTGCCAACGCTAAGAAGGCAGGCGTGAAGACTCTTCCTTCAGGCGTACAGTACAAGGTTATTAAGGAGGGCAACGGCGCTATGCCGAAGGACACCTCACTCGTAAAGGTACACTACGAGGGCAAGCTCATCAACGGCAAGGTGTTCGACAGCAGCTACAAGAACAACCAGCCTATCACTCTGCGTGCTAACCAGGTAATCAAGGGTTGGACAGAGGCTCTCGTACACATGCCGGCAGGCTCTGTATGGGAAGTATACATCCCGCAGGAACTCGCTTACGGCGACCGCGAGCAGGGCGAGATCAAGCCTTACTCTCCGCTGATCTTTAAGATTGAGCTCATAAGCGTAAACGGAAAGTAATCAGGTTGAGAAGTAAACAAAAAGACAAGTAGACGAGTTGACGAGTAGACGGTAACGCCTGCTCACTCGTCTACTTTATCCTTTAAACCAATAAATAAAAATGAGAAAGATATTGACACTGGCGATGGTTGCTCTGCTCTCTGCAACCTTCACCAACGCTTCTGCAAAGGACAACAAGGAATGCAAGAAAGCGAAGACAGAGTGCAGCAAGGCAGACAAGAAGAGCAAGAAGAACAAGAAGGAGTGCAAGAAGGGTGCTGCAGGCTGCTGCAAGGCTCCGGTTGCGCTCCTGAGCAAGTCCGACTCGCTGAGCTACGCTGCCGGCATGACCTACACCACCGGTCTGATGGAGTACGTAGGCAAGCAGTACGGCGTCGACTCTACATCTATGGACGCGTTCGTAGCTGGTCTGCGCGAGGGCATCAAGCGCTCTAACGACAAGCAGTTCATGGCTCACAGCGCCGGCGTGCAGATTGCACAGATGCTCGAGACACGTATGTATCCGGGCGTTGCTAACGAGGTGAAGAACACTCAGTGGACTCTCAACAGCATCAACTTCAACCGTGGCTTCATCGACGCCGTTGTCAACGACACTACCGTGATGAAGGCTGCTGACGCAAAGAAGTTCTTCGAGAACACAATGACCACAGAGAAACGCCGTCAGGAGGATGCCTACAAGAAGGAGAACACCGACTGGCTCGCTGCCAACGCCAAGAAGGAAGGCGTAGTTACGCTGCCTTCAGGCTTGCAGTACAAGGTGCTCACAGCCGGAACCGGCGAGGTGGCTACTAAGGACGACAACGTAACCGTACGCTACGAGGGCAAGACCATCGACGGCAACGTGTTCGACAGCAGCTACAAGCGCAATCCTGACACATCTACTTTCCGCCCCGACCAGGTTATCAAGGGCTGGACAGAGGCTCTCACCTCTATGCCTGCAGGCAGCACATGGATGCTCTACATCCCGCAGGAACTGGCTTACGGTTCGCGCGCAGCAGGTCAGATTAAGCCCTACTCTACTCTTATCTTCAAGGTAGAGCTCGTGAAGATCGACCGCAAGCAGCAGCCGACCGAGGCTAAGAAGGAGGAGAAGAAAGCTCCGGCTAAGAAGACCGCTGCAAAGAAGAGCAGAAAGAAGTAAAACAATATTCTGTTGACTCGGTTGAGTCAACAGAATAAATTGAGAGTTGAGAATTTAGAGTTGAGAGTTATAATATGTTTTGCAACTTTCAAGAGCTGCTAATGAACTATCAAGGTAATCATAACTCTCAATTCTCAACTCTCAATTCTCAACTAAGTAAACTCTCAATTCTCAACTAATAACCCTAAACAATATGCTTGAAGAAGACATTCGCAAACAAATCATTGCCCTTATCAATCGCGAGGTAGTGCCAGCCGTCGGCTGCACCGAGCCGATGTGCGTGTCGCTCTGCGTAGCTCGCGCTACGGAGCTGTTGGGCTGCCGCCCTGAGAAAATCACGGCGTTGCTGTCTGCCAACATCCTTAAGAACGCCATGGGCGTGGGCATACCCGGCACGGGCATGATCGGACTGCCTATTGCCATCGCTCTCGGAGCCATCATCGGCAAGTCGGAATATCAACTGGAGGTGATAAAAGACCTCACGCCAGCCTCGCTCGAAGAGGGCAAGCTGTATATCGACGCCGACCATATCTCCATTCAGCTCAAGAGTGGCATCACCGAGAAGCTGTACGTAGAGATTACCTGCGAGGCCGACGGCCATAAGGCTACAGCCGTAATCGCCACGTCGCACACCCACTTCGTATACCTGGAGAAAGACGGCGAAGTGCTGCTCGACGAGCGCCACCACAAGGCGGGCGAAGCAGAGAACAACGACATACGCCTCAACATGCGACTTGTCTACGACTTCGCCATGACAACGCCTGAGGACGACCTGCGCTTCATTCTGAAGACGCGCGACTACAACTTCCGCATCGCGGAGGAGTCGAAGAAGCACAACTACGGCCACTGTTTGGGCAAGACTATCGACCGCCCACTGAGCCACGGCATCTTCGGCAACTCTATCTTCTCGCATATTATCTCCAAAACCGCATCGGCTTGCGACGCACGTATGGGCGGCGCCATGATTCCGGTGATGAGCAACTCGGGCTCGGGCAACCAGGGCATCTGCGCCACCAACCCCGTGGCTGTGTACGCCGAGGAGAACGAGAACACCGAGGAGGAACTCATTCGCGCACTCACGCTGAGCCACCTCACAGCCATCTACATCAAGCAGAACCTCGGCAAACTGTCGGCTCTCTGCGGCTGCGTAGTGGCAAGCATCGGTTCGAGCTGCGGCATCACCTACCTCATGGGCGGCAACTACGAGCGCATCTGCTGGTCGGTAAAGAACATGATTGCCAACATCACGGGCATGATATGCGACGGAGCGAAGCCGAGTTGCGCGCTGAAGATTTCGTCGGGCGTGTCTACTGCGCTGCTCTCTGCGCTACTCTCGATGGAAGGCAAGTGCGTGAGCTCAGTAGAGGGCATCATCGACAACGATGTAGACCGCTCTATACGCAACCTCACAAGCATCGGCGCCGAAGCCATGAACCGCACAGACGAGATGGTGCTCGACATCATGACGCACAAGAGCTGTTAAAACCAGGGGGTGCAGCGGTCCCCGCTGCACCGATCAAGCTAACAATGCTATTTTCTCGGTTGGTGCAGCGGAGACCGCTGCACCCCCTTTTAAGACAATTCTATTGCCAAACAACACTTTTTTTCTGTTTTTCTTCTCCACTTGAAAAAAATAATGTACCTTTGCACTCGCAAAAAGCGCTTCATGCGGCAATAGCTCAGTTGGTAGAGCACAACCTTGCCAAGGTTGGGGTCGCGGGTTCAAGTCCCGTTTGCCGCTCTTCTATTTTTTATTTAAAAGAAGATTCTTTTTCTGAAAAACAAAAAACACGACTATTAATGAATTTATATCTCAGATATTTTGACAAAGAAACGCTGGTACACAATGTTGACGAAGCATTGGACTTTTTGCGTTCTATACCCGAAATAGGCATGACGCCAAATCTCGAAGCTGATGTACGCGATTATGCAGACAGCGAAGTGTACTATCCGAAAAGATATAAAATACGTCCACGCGTTTACTTTATCATAATAAAGACAACTGCTGCTACGATGCTCGACTTCAAGCAGAAGAAGGCTTTGCACTCTGCCCCACAGAACAGTCCTGCTGCAGAGAAGCACGATATGGTGGCTACAGTTACAACGAAGCTCAACGAGGAGCGTCCGGGCTGGTATGAAGGCGAACTCGACTTCAAGCGCGTTGTGCTTGTGCCTACAACCGGCAAGCACGAGTATCGCGACACTCACTTCGTGGTGAGATGCAAAGCGAACTCAGGTCAGGACTGCTACAACAGAATAGTCGATCATCTGCGCGGACGCGTTGACAGCCGCTCGCAGTTCCCTTCTGCAAAGGGAAAGAACTTCCACTACAAATATCTTGGCATGTGGAAGTAAGACAGTGTTGATATAGCGTTGACACTAAAAAAGAATTTATTGGAAACAAGCTAAAAGGGTGTCTGTTTGTATAAAGCAAGACACCCTTATTTGCTTTAAACGAAACGTAATACTACTATTATGAACAAAGTGATGCTTATTGGAAACGTCGGCAAAGACCCCGATGTGAAGTACTACGACGCCGATCAGGCTGTAGCACAGTTCTCGTTGGCTACAACAGAAAGAGGCTATCAGTTGCCTAACGGCACACGTGTGCCCGACCGTACCGACTGGCATAACATAGTGATGTGGGGAAATCTTGCAAAGATAGTGGAGAGATACGTACACAAAGGCGACCGTCTCTACGTAGAAGGCAAGATGCGCTATCGCTACTACGACGACAAGAAGGGACAGCGCCGCTTCATTGCTGAGGTATATGCCGACAACATGGAACTGCTTACGCCGCGCTCAGCAACTAACACCGCTGCAGATACGACATCACAGAACACAAACGCCGCAGCAAACACCACAGCAAACCCCACAAACCAAAATGCAGCATCATCTTCAAACGCATCCATTGCGTCGACTGAAGACGATGACCAGCTGCCATTCTAAGAACATATAATATATAAACATCAACGATTTGGAAACATATATAAATCTTATATCCGATTCATTAGCCGACGTTTATTTCGTCACTCCTACAATAGGTGTCATTATAGCGGCAGTACTGACCGTAGTGCTCATGGGCTTCTCTGCATTCGCCAGCGGATCGGAGATTGCATTCTTCAGTCTTTCGCCTACCGATATGGCGGAGGTGAACGAAGCAAAGACTGCAAGCGACCGCAACATAAAGACACTGCGTGAGGACAGCGAGCGCACTCTCGCCACGATTCTCATCACTAACAACTTTGTGAACGTGACGATAATCATGCTCTGCAACTACATTTTCTCTCACCTTATACACTTCGGCGAGAAGGCTTACTGGCTGCAGTTTCTGTCACTCACGGTGTTGCTCACCTTCCTTCTCCTGCTCTTCGGCGAGATTATGCCGAAGGTGTACAGCCGTCAGGACCCGCTGGGCTTCTGCCGCAAGTTTGTCGGCGGCATCATGATCTGCCGCAAGCTGTTCTGGTTTATGGAGAACATTCTGCTGCGCAGCGGCATTCTGGCAGAGAAGGTTGTGCAGAAAGAGAGTCACGTGCTGAGCGTAGACGATTTGGAGCAGGCTCTCGAACTGACCGACAAGGAGGATATAAAGGATGAGCAGAGTATGCTGAAGGGCATCATACGCTTCAGCGACGAGACTGCCAAGGAGGTGATGACAAGCCGCCAGGATATCGTAGCGCTCGACATTCACTCCAACTATCAGGATGTGCTGAAGAGCATCGTAGAGAACAACTACAGCCGTATTCCTATCTACCAGGACAACGCAGACAACATCCGCGGTATTCTCTATATCAAGGACCTCCTGCCCCACCTCTCCAAGCCTGCCAACTTCCGCTGGCAAAGTCTTATCCGCCCACCCTACTTCGTGCCGGAGACCAAGAAGATAGACGATCTGATGCGCGAATTCCAGGAGAACAAGGTTCACATCGCAATTGTTGTGGACGAGTTCGGAGGAACAAGCGGACTCGTAACACTCGAGGATATTCTGGAGGAGATTGTAGGAGAGATAAACGACGAGTATGACGAGGAGAACAAGTATTACTCTAAGCTCAACTACAATACTTATCTGTTTGAGGGCAAGACGCTGCTCACCGACTTCTGCAAGATTCTGAACATCGACGACGAGGAGTTTGCAGACGTTGAGGGCGACGCAGACACTCTCGCCGGACTGCTGCTCGAGATAAAGGGCGACTTCCTCTCTATCCACGAGAAGATAGACTACAAGAACTACACGTTCGAGATTGCAGGCATAGAGGAACGCCGCATAAGCAAGATTAAGGTTGTGATACACGAGAAGAAGGACATCCCAACCGAGAAAGAAAAGTAAAGCTATAAGGCAATAAAGATAGTAAAACTATAAGGCAGATAAACACAAACAGGAACAATGCCATTAGTATTCATCAAAGACATAGACACCGACACACGGCTTGGACTGTGGAAGATTGCGGACGAACTTCATGCTGATGAGGTTTGTCCGCAAATGGTATGTGAGGAACTGAAGCGGAAGTGCGCAAGAAGACAGAAGGAGACAGCCGCCGTGTACGCCCTGCTTCACGCCCTGACCGGCAGACGCGACCTTGTAATAGGCCATAACGCCGACGGAAAGCCTACACTCGATGGTTATATCATCAGCGTAAGCCACACTATCGGCTACGCAAGCATCATCATGTCGAGGACAAGGGACGTAGCAGTTGATGTAGAATACCGCAACAACCGCGTGTTCAGAATCGTTGACAAGTTTCTTACGAAGCAAGAGACAGCCCTTTTGAGCGGATTGTTACAAACAAAGGATGCCGTATCAAAGACATCGGATATTGCCTCGCACGATGATAGCCACGTTGAAAGCCACGACGCACAGACAGCGCTATTGCTCTGCTGGTGCGCCAAGGAAACCATATACAAATACTTCTCTGAGGAGAAACTAATGTTCGACGAGATGCAAATCTGCCTGGAAGAATTTGGGCAAGAAGGAACTTTCTATTGCACCAACATCCGACAAGACATAAAAAAAACTATAACGTACATGCAGAACGAAGAGTTTGTTCTGACCTATACATTATAGTATTCAACAGATTAAATTCAACATACATAATTCTGTATATTAAATTCTTAATACTTAGGCTGCGCAGATATGGCTTAACACCATATCTATGCAGCCTTATTTTTTATAGTCATAGTAGTACCAGTAAGTGTTGCCATACATGCGGCGTAAGGCGTTCTTACGTTCGCGCTCGTTGGCAAACTTACGCTCCATTGCCTGATAGTCCTCATAATCGGTTGTTGCCACATTATCCTTATAGATTATGGCAGGCGTCGTATGCGTGTGCATATACAGCGTGAGCGCCTCACGATAATGGCGCGGCAGCGCAACCGAATCGTTCAAAACATAATACTTCTTCAAGTCGACTACGAACGCGTCCAGGTTGCGGTCGAACAGATGCGCACAGAGTACATAGTCAGCCATCGGCTTGTTCACGTGATTTGTGCGACGCTGAAAGTTGATATACCGTCTGGCATTCATCGGCTGCTTGTAGCGTCCGCCGAGAAACTTGTACAGCTTGTATTCGGGATAAAGCTCCAGCTTCACGTCAATGCCGTTAGGCAGCAGTCCGTCTACGTCCGTCACTGGATAGTAGAACAAGTGCTCTGCAAGCTCTCCCTTTTTCGAGAGAGCATAGGCAGCAAGCATTGATATGTTGCGGTCGCCCACATCGTATCTGCGCAGAACCTCCAACGCTCCGTCGTAGTCGGCGTCTACAAGACATTGCTCGGCATGTATGCGTGTATGCAGACACTTGTCGTTGTTGCCGGCAGAGCAGATGACGAGCATCAGCACCACAAGAATAAGCAGATTAACCCACAGCTCCCTGATAGGCTGAGTCCATAGTCGTGGAAGCGAGTCGAGCAATCCGCTGCTGTTCACTCCCCACACAACCAGGAAGAACACCGCTATCAGTAAAGGCGCTACAAACCTCCATGCTCCGAACATGATTCCACCGTCAACGGGCGAAACACAGATGTTTGTGAGCATCATGAGACAGAGTGCGGAAGGCACGAACGTCAACGCCCATGCCAACCGTTGCTTTCTGAATATCCTGACCACACCTATCTGCATGAGCATAGCGAGTATCGTGATGAGGACAGCACCCACAAAGTGGTTGTAGTGGGTCTGTCCTTTCGATAGTATGTGCTGCGTCACCGTAAGCAGATCGGCCTGATAGCAGTAAAGATAATAAAAACAGAACAATGTAAACACGAACGTGCACATCACGCGTGTCAACACACCTTGATTCTTCATTTACTCTCTCCTCTGCCTTTCTCTAATTCTTCTTCAAAACGACAGCCGAACGTGCCGGTATGTACAGCTTCAGCCATTCCTTATGCTCCGACACGTAAGCCGGGTCGTAGTTAGTGAGATGTGTAATGCTATCATCAGCGAGTCCGTTGCCGCCGAACTTCTTTGCGTCGGTGTTGAGAACCACGTCGTACGAACCGGTCGGAACGAGGAATCCGTAGTCGGTGAACGAGCGTGTCGGACTGAAGTTGAACACGAAGATAAGGTCGCCGCGCATGTAGGCGAGAATCTGGTCGCCGTCGTTGTGCCATATCTCCTGCACCGGAGTCTTCTGGAAGTCCTTCTCGAGCTTCAGAGTCTGCAGCATATCGTGGTCGAAGTCGCCGAGGAACTTGTAGTCGAGGTCGGGATTGTCGACGAGATTCCACTGGCGGCGTGCGTATTTATGGCTCCAGCCGTTGCCTTCGCGTGGGAAGTCAATCCACTCCGGATGTCCGAACTCATTACCCATGAAGTTGAGGTAACCGCCGTTGATGGTAGAAGCCGTAACGAGGCGAATCATCTTGTGGAGCGCTATGCCGCGATGAGCGCGGTCGTTCTCGTCGCCACGACGGAAGTGCCAGTACATATCGGCGTCGATGAGACGGAAGATGATTGTCTTGTCGCCCACGAGTGCCTGGTCGTGGCTCTCGCAGTAGCTGATAGTCTTCTCGTCCGCACGGCGGTTGGTTGTCTCCCAGAAGATAGAGCTTGGCTTCCAAGCCTCGTCTGGCAGCTCCTTGATGGTCTTTATCCAGAAGTCAGGTATGTTCATCGCCATACGGTAGTCGAAGCCGTAGCCGCCGTCCTTGAACTTGGCAGCCAGACCCGGCATGCCGCTCACCTCCTCAGCGATAGTGATAGCCTGCGGGTTCACCTCGTGTATGAGCAGGTTGGCAAGCGTGAGGTAGCAGATGGCATTGTCGTCCTGATGACCGTTGAAGTAGTCGCCGTAGTTGCAGAACGCCTCGCCCAGGCCATGACTGTAGTAGAGCATTGACGTCACGCCGTCGAAACGGAAGCCGTCGAAGTGGAACTCCTCCATCCAATACTTGCAGTTGGAGAGCAGGAAGTGCATCACCTCGTCCTTGCCGTAGTCGAAGCAAAGCGAATCCCATGCCGGGTGCTCATGGCGCTCGCCGGGATAGAAATACTGGTTAGGGTCGCCGGCGAGATTGCCCAGACCCTCTATCTCGTTCTTCACGGCGTGCGAGTGAACGATGTCCATGATTACGGCGATGCCGTCCTTGTGAGCCTGGTCGATGAGCGCCTTCAGATCCTCGGGTGTGCCGAAGCGCGAAGAAGCTGCGAAGAACGAGCTTACGTGATAGCCGAACGATCCGTAGTAAGGATGCTCCTGGATAGCCATAATCTGTATGCAGTTGTAGCCGTCCGCCTTAACGCGTGGCAACACGTTCTCGCGGAACTCGTTGTATGTGCCCACCTTCTCTGCATCCTGCGCCATGCCTACATGGCATTCGTAGATGAGCAGCGGCGACTTGTTCGGCTTGAACGTCTTCTTCTTCCATTCGTACGGCTCCGGGTTCCACACCTGCGCCGAGAATATCTTTGTCTCCTCGTCCTGCACAACGCGTGTAGCCCAAGCCGGGATGCGTTCGCCCATGCCGCCGTCCCAGTAGACGTGCATCTTGAAGAGGTCGCCGTGCTTCATTGCCTTTGTGGGCAGTTTCAACTCCCAGTTGCCAGCCTCGTCGATGCGTTTTGCTTTATATTTTTCGTTTTCTTTCCAATTGTTGAAGTCGCCCACAAGGTAGATTTCCGTTGCGTTCGGTGCCCACTCGCGGAACACCCATCCGCGTGCAACCTTGTGCAAGCCATAATATTTGTGTCCGTTGGCAAAATCTGTCAACTTTGTCTTTCCATTATTGGTCAGTACATTCAATTTCCACAAGGCGTGTTCGTGTCTGCCGCGTATAGCGTCCTCGTAAGGTTGCAGATAGGCGTCGTTCTTCACAAGTCCGATGTGTTTTACAGCCGGTTTCTTCACAGCCTTTGTGCTTTTTGTCTTTGTTGCCATAGTTGAGTGATTTATTGTATTTTAAGATAATCCTTGTTTGTTGTAAGAAGCAGCATAGCCGGTCGGTTGCCGGCGGCGTATGCTTTATTTGTCCACGAAGCGACGCCCGCGCTCGTAGTGTCCGCGTGCCGTCACCTTTCCGTTGCGGTCTTTTTCCACAAAGTTGCCGTCGCGTCGGTCATCCACGTAGCTTCCTTCGAATCTTGTGCCGTCCTTTGTCTCCTCGATGGCAGCGCCGTTGCGCTTTCCGTTGCGGTAGATGCCCTTGTACTTGGCTCCGCCGGCGTAGTGGATAATCACCTGTCCGTCCATCTTGCCGTCCTTGAACGCTCCCTCATATACGTCGCCGTTGCGCTTTGTCAGCTTGCCGTGTCCGTTCTGGCTGTTGCGTTTCCACTGACCTACATATATGTCGCCGTTCTTCCATGCGAACGTGCCCTGTCCGTCTCTGTCGCCTTCGAGGAAGTGACCCGTATACTTGTCGCCGTTACGATAGCGGAAAATGCCTTCGCCGGTGCGTTCGCCCTGCACATAATCGCCTTCGTATACGTCACCGTTCTGGAATCGGTAGATACCCTTGCCGTTCTGTATGTCGTTAAGCCATTCGCCGGTGTACACATCGCCGTCGGCGTATTTGTTTGTGCCCTTGCCCGAGCGCTGGTTGTTTAGCCACATGCCGTCGTATGTGGTGCCGTCGCCCCAAGCGAAGAAGCCCTTGCCCGACTTCTGGTCGTCTTTCCAGTTGCCCTCATAGTAGGCTCCACCGGCGAAGGTATACTTGCCTTTGCCCTGGCGTTTGTCCTGCTGCCAGAATCCGTCGTACTTGTCGCCGTTGTAATAGTACATCACGCCGTGGCCCTGCTGATAGTCGCGATACCACATGCCTACGTACTTGTTGTTGTTTATGAACCAGAACGTGCCGTATCCGTGCTGCTGGTCCTGAAACCATTCGCCGTCGTACTTCTCGCCGTCGGAGAAGGTGTATATGCCGTCGCCCTGGCGCTTGCCCTTCACGTATTCGCCTTCGTAGGTGTCGCCGTTCTCGAAGAGAGCCGAGCCTTTTCCGTGGGGCTTTCCAGCCTGAATCTGTCCTTTATACTGCGCGCCGTCGTGCGTGACACAAGAGCCAAGCGTAATCTTTTGGGCACTCGCAGTCATAGACAGCGACCAAGCAAGAATTGATGCAAATATATATTTCTTCACTTTTTCTGCTTATAATATTAGTAATTAACGCCAAAATTATCAAATAAATATGAGAAAACAAAATGAATTAAGACTTTTTCACCCGACTTTTCGCTATATTGGAGTAAGTTTGCATTAAAGAGGAGCGAAAAAGACAACAATTCGGGTGTTATAGGCTCAGTCCGAGCCATGCGCGGCGGACGGCGCCGATGTGGACGGCGGACGGAATCCGATCGGACGGCGGACGGTGCCGATACCCGTTGCTGAAGGTTTAGACCGTAATAGATGACGATTGATATAAAAACAGTTTGCGATGGATATAGTAACAGCTGATAATTGATATAAGAAAGTTTGCGATGGGTATAAAAAAGGTAGCGAAGGCAAAAGCCCCGCTACCCTATAGCTTGATATTCTTCCAAGACGAATCGCTCCAAACCACTTAGAAACCATAGTTGAAACCGAGCGAAATGAACTCCTTCATCTGCATGTAACCATGCTTGCCGCGCTTTGCTCCGTCGTCGAATCGCGGATAGATGAACACGTTGCTCGATATGTATTTGTTGAAGATGAATGTCACAGTATTCTCCCACTCCACCAACACACGCTTGTACGAGGTATAGCCGTAGAGACGCGTCTTCCACGATATGTTGTCGGCTATCTTCCATGCGAGGTCGAACGTCACCTCCGAACCGAAGTCGTACTTCGTGTGCTTGCCTTCCTCAACACCGAAGCGCGACGCCAGCTTGCTATCCTTCACGTACGTAAGGTTATAGGCTATCGGCGCCAGGTGGATAGAACCGGTGAGCCTGTTCTTGAACGCATTCACAGTGTAGTCCATACCGAGAGAGGGGTTGATGTAGAGCGGCGAAAGGAAGTCGGAGTAGACCGTGCGGTCGTTGCTCTTCAGGCTGCGCATGAACTGCGTGCTCGCTATGAGCTGCAGCGTATAGTACCAGCGCTTCGTAGCCTGCAGCCCCACCTTGCCGGTGTAACGTATGAGGTCTTCCGACGAGCGCACGGTGTGCAGCGTGTCGCCCTTCGAGTTCTGCAAACCGAGTCGCATCTCCAGCTTGTTCTCCCAGCGGAATCGCTGCTTGTTGTTATAGTTGGCCTGCAGCGTTACGGTGCCGAGCATCGAGTAGTTGCTCTCGCCGCCCTTGTACCAGTTGTCCGACACGTAGTTCTGGAACAGCTGCAGCGAGTAGTTGCCCGAGAACTTCCAGAAGTTAGGCTTAGCAACGAAGATATCCACCGGCGCCTCAATGTCGGCGTTCTCGGTCTTCTTCACCACCTTTTGTACAAGCTCCGTCTCCGGCGTCACACTCTCCTGATACGGATTGATTACGGGACCTACAAGCTCGAGTTGCCTCTCGGTGTTGCGTACGAGGTCGGGGCGATTCATGTATATATTTGCGAGCGTATAGTCCTGCTCGTCGCCGTCGTGCTCCAGTGAGAACATGTCGCCAGCCACTCCGTGATAGAACGTGAGCGGTGCAAACAGACGATAGTAGCGTCCGTCGTTCACGTCGCTCTCTACAGCAGCCGAGTCTATCTTAGCCTTACTCACACTGAGCGAGTCCATGTACGATTTCACCAACACAGGCACCGTGTCAACCTTATGCGATCTCAAATTTCGCAAACGCGACTGTGCGTCCATAGGCAATGAAAAAACCGCAGACACTGCAAGCAAGAATATTTTCAAATTCATATATCGGTTTGTTGTTATGTTATTATAAAATAAAAGATGATGCAAAGGTAAGAATAATAATTTAAAAACTTTGTACATTTCGCTTTTTTATACTAACTTTGCACCTTGTATTGTTGGATAATTTAGAATATAATTCTTAACAAATAATATCACCGTGGCTGAAACAAAGTACATTTTTGTGACTGGCGGCGTGGTGTCTTCGCTTGGTAAAGGCATCATTTCGGCGTCCATCGGTAAGCTCTTGCAGGCAAGAGGTTACAACATCACTATCCAAAAATTTGACCCTTACATTAACATCGACCCTGGAACACTCAACCCCTACGAGCACGGAGAATGCTACGTCACCGTTGACGGCATGGAAACCGACCTCGACCTCGGCCACTACGAACGCTTTACTGGCATACAGACCACTAAGGCCAATTCGCTCACTACCGGACGCATCTACAAGGCGGTTATCGACAAGGAGCGTCGTGGCGACTATTTGGGCAAGACAATCCAGGTTGTGCCGCACATCACCGACGAGATAAAACGCAACGTGAAGCTCCTCGGACAGAAGTATCACTACGACTTCGTCATCACCGAGATCGGCGGCACTATCGGCGACATTGAGAGCGCTCCGTTCATGGAAGCAATCAGACAGATGAAATGGGAGATGGGCAAGAATGCCATCAACGTTCATCTTACATACGTGCCCTACCTGAAGGCTGCCGGCGAGCTGAAGACAAAGCCAACGCAGCACTCCGTGAAGGAGCTGCAGAGCGTGGGCATACAGCCCGACATCCTCATCCTGCGCACCGAGAAGCACCTCGAAGAGGGCATTCTGAAGAAGGTGGCAAGCTTCTGCAACGTCGACCTCGACTGCGTGATACAGAGCGAAGACCTGCCAAGCATCTATGAGGTGCCGGTAAACATGCAGAACCAGGGCCTCGACACAGCAATACTACGCAAGATGGACGTACCCGTCGGCGAGACTCCGTCACTGGGTCCGTGGCGATCGTTCCTCGAGCGTCGCAAGAACGCCACGCAGACCGTCAACATCGGTCTTGTGGGCAAGTACGACCTGCAGGACGCATACAAGTCGATACGCGAGAGCCTCTCTCACGCCGGCACCTACAACGACCATAAGGTGAACATCTCGTTCGTCAACTCAGAGTTCCTCACCGAGGAGAACGTTGCCGAAAAGCTCGCCGGTCTCGACGGCGTGATGATATGCCCGGGCTTCGGACAGCGCGGCATCGAGGGCAAGATTGTAGCGGCTCACTACACCCGCACGCACAACATACCTACCTTCGGCATTTGCCTCGGCATGCAGATGATGGTTATCGAGTTTGCGCGCAACGTGCTGGGCTACGCCGACGCCAACAGCCGCGAGATGGACGAGAAGACGCCGCACAACGTTATCGACATCATGGAGGAACAGAAGAACATCACGAACATGGGCGGCACAATGCGTCTCGGTGCATACGAGTGCGTGCTGCGTCAGAACTCGCGTGTGTTCAATATATATAAAAAGGAGCACATACAGGAGCGCCACCGCCACCGCTACGAGTTCAACAACGACTTCCTGAAGGAGTATGAGCGCAGCGGCATGCAGTGCGTGGGACGCAACCCCGAGAGCGACCTCGTGGAGATCGTAGAGATTCCGGGCCTCAAGTGGTACATCGGAACACAGTTCCACCCCGAGTACCAAAGCACCGTGCTCCATCCGCACCCGCTCTTCGTCGACTTCGTGAAGACTGCTATAGAGAACAAGGCTGCGGCAGAGAAGAAATAATATTAATCAAAATAACTATTTAAAAAGTGGACAAAAACAACATCATCGGTGCCGTGCTTATAGCTGCGGTCTTCATCGGATACAGCGTCTACAGCCAGCCCTCGAAAGAGGAGAAAGCGGCTGCTGCACGCCAGGATTCGATAGAGAACGTGGCTCGCAAGAACGCCGAAAATGCTGCGAAACTGGCAGCTCAACAGAAGGTAGCCCAAGCCCAAGCGGCTGCTGAGGCTGACACAACTGCGCTTTTCCATTCCGCACTCAAAGGCAAAGCCACAAACGTGGTGCTGAAGAACAAAAGCGTAGAGCTTACTCTTAACACTAAGGGCGGCGTAGTATCAAAGGCGGTTATAAAGAACTTCACCGACTACAAAGGCAACCAGAACGTGACGCTTTTCGACAGCAATTCGCAGAGCCTCAACTTCGCACTGGCAGCCAAGAACGTGAACATCAACACCTCCGACCTCTATTTCACACCGTCTAACCAGACCGACTCTACTGTAACGATGACCGCTACAGCTGGCAACGGCAAGGAGCTCGTCATCAACTATGTGCTCGGCAGCGACTACATGCTGCACGCTCAGCTCCAGACCGTAGGCATGGCTGGCGACTTCGCGCCGTCTGTAAGCCAGATGGACGTACAGTGGAAGGATATGTGCCGTCAGCAGGAGCGCGGCTTCACATTCGAGAACCGCTACGCTTCGCTCACCTATCACAAGGTGGATGGTGGCACCGACTATTTGTCGGAGGCTAAGAGCATCACCGACGAGAACATTGAGAAGAAGATTGACTGGGTGGCTTTCAAGAACCAGTTCTTCTCGGCTGTGATGATCGCCAAGAACAACTTCGCAGAGAACTCGCTCATGACAAGCGTTCCGCAGGAGAAGGGCTCTGGCAACCTCAAGCAGTACGAGGCAAAGATGAAGACATTCTTCGACCCGAGCGGAAAGACTCCGTCTGAGTTCGACTTCTACTTCGGTCCGAACGACTTCCGCTTGCTCAAGCGCGTCGAGGCTGAGTCTACATTCGGCAAGGACCTCGAGATGCAGCGCCTCGTCTACCTCGGATGGCCGCTCTTCCGCATTATCAACCGCTGGTTTACTATCTACGTCTTCGACTTCCTCACAGGTCTGAACATCAACATGGGTATCGTGCTCATCCTTATCACGATGCTTCTGAAGTTCATCACCTATCCTATGGTGAAGAAGAGCTACATGTCGTCGGCAAAGATGCGTGTGCTTAAGCCGAAACTCGAAGAGGCTACAAAGCACCTCAACAAGCCTGAGGACCAGATGCAGAAACAGCAGGCAATGATGATGGAGTACTCGAAGTATGGCGTCAGTCCGATGGCGGGCTGTCTGCCGATGCTCATACAGATGCCTATCTGGATTGCGATGTTCAACTTCGTGCCTAACGCTATCCAGCTGCGCGGCGAGAGCTTCCTCTGGATTAGCGATCTCTCTACATACGACCCCATCATCGAGTGGAACACGAACATCTGGCTCATCGGCGACCACCTTTCGCTCACATGTATCCTCTTCTGCGTTGCCAACATCCTCTACTCGTGGATGACAATGCGCCAGCAGCGCGACCAGATGGTAGGTCAGCAGGCTGAACAGATGAAGATGATGCAGTGGATGATGTTCCTCATGCCGGTCATGTTCTTCTTCATGTTCAACGACTACTCGGCAGGTCTTAACTTCTACTACTTTATCTCGCTCTTCTTCAGCGCTGCTATCATGTGGATCCTCCGCAAGACTACCAACGACGAGAAGCTCCTCGCTATCCTTGAGGCTAAGTACAAGGAGAACAAGGACAACCCGAAAAAGATGAGCGGTCTCGCTGCACGCCTCCAGGCTATGCAGGAGCAGCAGATGGAGCTGCAGCGCAAGCGTGAAGAACTCGAGCGCAAGCGCAAAGGACTTTAATCTTGAAAGCATTTCAAGTTGAGAATTGAGAGTTGAGAGTTGAAAGTTGAGAGTTATGATATGCAACAATAATAATGTATAGTATCAATTGTAATCATTGGTAATCATAACTCTCAACTCTCAACTCTTAATTACTTGTTGTACTCTTTTGGTGTGTACACTTTCTCGTAGTAAGTAACCTTTGGGTCTTTGCCCGAACGTAGTGTCCATGCAAAGTTGAAGCCTTCTTGTTTGTATGCACGCAACGACGTACTTTCGTCAACTTGCTTTATGAAGTTGTCAACAATTAGCTTGCGATTCAACTCAAATATTTTTGCATCATCCAAATCGTTCATTACAGATAAGTAATAATGATAGGTTCGCGTGTTGGTTTCAAAGACAACACTATCGGTACGCATATAGTTAAGAACTGGGGTGGGGCAGTTCTTTTCTGTGTATTCACGTGCCTCGCGCTGGGCGCGCTTTTCAATACTTTCGGCGCTCGTTCAGGTTTTTGTCGTAAAGGATTTTGAAGTGGTGGAATAATTGCTCAACAGACTTATTCAGGCTCTTGAATGGAAAAAAGTCCGTATGGTGCTCAGGTATGCGGTCTATATGATACTGGTCATGCTGCTGCAGAGCGTACTGTTTTCAAGGCTCAGCATTTTCGGCGCCAAGGGCTTTATAATCCCCGCTGCGGCGGTGGCGGCCGGAATATATCTCGGCGGCGTGCGCGGAGCGGTGTTCGGCATCTTCCTCGGCCTGTTTACGGACATGGCCTTTTCCGAAACGACGGTGCTGTTTACGATACTGTTCCCGCTCATCGGCTTCGGGGCGGGCTTTGCCTCGGAGTTTTATATAAACAAGAGCTTTTTCGCATTTATGATATTCAGCATGGCGGCGATACTTCTTTGCAGCATTGTGCAGCTCGTGCACGCACTTCTGGGCGGAGGCACGGAGCTGCTGCCCGGCCTTTTAACGGCGCTTTTGCAGACGGTGCTGTCAATACCGCCGGTCATGCTGCTGTACCTGCCGTTTAAAGAGGGCGGCGCGATGAATCACTCCTACTGATCGAGGATACCCAATGAACATTATCAAGAAAGAAAGACTTATAGCACTTGCGGCTGTTTTTGTCGTGCTTCTTACGGTGTATATCGTTGCACTGTACAAGCTCCAGATCATAGAGGGCGAGAAGTACTATGAGGAAAGCCGCAATAATATGGTGACGACAAGCACCGTTACCGCCGCGAGAGGAAATATCCTTGACCGCAACGGCAACAAGCTGGTGGGCAACCGGGCCAGCTATAATCTGGTGTTCAACCACTACGTTATCGAGTCCTACGGCCAGACCAACGAGGCGCTGTACTCCCTCATCAAGATGGGCGGCGCGGACTTCGACGTCATCGTACCCTCGGACTACATGATCGCCCGGCTCATTCAGGAGGATCTGCTGGCGGACGAATGCCTGATAGATATCCCCAACTTCCAGCTGATGGATCCCCAGTTCACCCACCTGAGCTTCGACCCGGAGAACAAGTACACCGTACCCTACACCTGGGGCAGCGTGGGCATCATCTACAACACGACCATGGTGGACGAGCCCATCACCAGCTGGGGCGCTATGTTCGACGAGAAGTATGCCGGACAGGTGCTGATGATCAACAACTCCCGCGACGCGCTGATGGCGGCTCTGTGCTATCTGGGCTACGATATCAACACCACCGACGAGGCGCAGCTCACCGAGGCCTTTGAGCTGGTGAAGAATGCCAAGAGCAAGGGCGTCTATCAGGCATTCGTCATGGATGAGATCTTCGGCAAGATGGAGGGCGGCAACGCGGCTATCTCCATGTACTACGCCGGCGACTATCTGACCATGCTGGAGAACAACGAGGATCTTGCCTTCGTCATCCCTGAGGAGGGCAGCAACTGGTTCGTGGACGCCATGTGCGTCCTGAAATCCAGCCAGCATATGTCCGAGGCGGAGGAGTGGATCAACTTCATCGCCGGAACGGACGCCAATCTGGCCAACATGGACTACATCTGGTACGCCTCCCCCAACGCCGAGGCACTGGCGGAGTATCCCGCGTACTACGAGGAGACGTATGGTGAGCCGCTGGACGAGGAGCTGTACCACATCATGGCCATCCCCGATGAGGTGCGGGCGCGGTGCGAGATCTATGTGAACCTGCCGCAGGAAACGCTGAAGTTCTATGATAAGCTGTGGACACAATTAGGAGTATAAAGGAGGCAGCAATATGATTGAGATCGGCATGACTCATACCGTGGAAAAGACCGTCACCGCTGATATGACCGCCAAGGCCGTGGGCTCCGGCGGACTGGAGGTGCTGGGTACCCCCTATATGATGGGCCTGATGGAGTGCGCCGCCATGTGGTGCGTGCAGAACGAGCTGCCGGAGGGCAAGGGCACCGTGGGCGTGGAGATCAGCTCCAGCCATCTGGCCCCCACCCCTGTTGGCATGAAGGTATCC
>OQVR01000272.1_pt1 | contig 22509 bp, 19 predicted proteins | sample 1691521 | NCBI WGS metagenome assembly OQVR01 (sample SAMN03418256, study PRJEB22391) | human gut metagenome | biome: human-gut; feature: organic feature; material: feces | host: Homo sapiens | place: Tanzania | collected 2013-01
CGGGGACACAAGGATTTTCAGTCCTTTGCTCTACCAACTGAGCTATGGCACCATCGTTGTTTCTTGTTTTCGTGTGCAAAGGTACAACATTTTCTGGAACTACAAGCATAATGCCTAAGAAAATAATGCCGAATTTCACTTTGTTAACAGTTGTGGTGCGAAAAAAGGCATTATAGGGCTTAAATGTGAATTAATGTTTAAGCGGGTTCCATCCCTGGGCTGTAAGTTCAAACTCATTTCCATCTCTTGTAATGAGCATTTTTCCCAGGCTTTCTTTAGTAATGTAGCCTATCTGCTTGATGTTGTCCATTCCATTCAGCTTCTCGTGGTCGCCAATGGGAACAGTGAACAACAGTTCGTAGTCTTCACCACCATTGAGTGCGCAGGTCGTCACGTTCATATTCAGTTCTTCAGCCATGACTGCAGTCTGGTAGTCGATAGGTATCTTGTTCTCATAGATACGACACCCGCAATGGCTCTGGTTGCAGATGTGCAGTATCTCGCTGCTTAGTCCGTCGGAGATGTCCATCATCGCTGTGGGGTGTATGTTGGCTTCGTGCAGTTGGGCCATGATGTCACCGCGGGCTTCGGGGCGCAACTGTCGGTCAATGATATATTCTTTGCCGGCGAAATCGGGCTGATACATGCGCAGTGCCTCTTCCTCGCTGCTGAGGGCTTTCAGCGCATCTTTGTCACCGCTCTTTTCGGCTTTCTTTACCTTCTGTGACAGAGCATCGTATTGCTCGTAGAAGATGTTCTTCTCGCGCTCAAGCAGCTGCAAACCCATATAGGCGGCCCCCAGGTCACCACTCACGCAGATGATGTCGGTCTCTGAAGCCCCGTTGCGATAGACGATGTCCTTTTCCTGTGCTTCGCCGATGCAGGTGATGCTTATGGCAAGACCGGTGCGCGAAGAGGTGGTGTCTCCACCTATTATATCTACATTCCACTTGTCGCAGGCTTGTCTGAGGCCGGTGTAGAAGTCGTCGATGCTTTCTACATCGAAACGCTTGTCTACTGCCAGACTGACCAGCAGCTGTCGCGGACTGCCATTCATGGCAAAGACATCACTGAGGTTGACCATAGCAGCCTTGTAGCCTAACTGCTGCATGGTGATGTAGGTCAGGTCAAAATGGACGCCTTCCATCAGCATGTCTGTTGTGGTCAGTACTCTGGTGTCAGGATAATTGAGTACGGCGCAGTCGTCGCCTACACCGTAGATTGTTGAATCGTTTTTGGGCTTGATGTCTTTGGTGAGTCTGTCGATAAGTCCAAACTCACCCAGTTTTGAAATATCAGTCATTATTGTTTATGAACGTTTAATCATTAGTTATAGTAGTTCTGTGCCGAGAATTGGCATTGCGTACGCGAATCAATTGTTCTTGAAACTTATGGTCCGTGGCTTGTTGGCGGGCTTGCTGCTGTTTTTGGCAGGCTGTTCGTTTTTGGCCTTGAGCAACTTGGCATTACGGGAGCTCTTGCGTACGTAACTCAGAATCTTATGGTTGAATTTCTCTCCTTGTCCGAGCATAAAAGTGACATGGATAGGGAGTACATAGATATTCGACTTGATTTCCTCGCTGAGTCCCTCTATCTCTGTCAGGCGGGTCGCATCCTTCTCGGTGGTTACAATTACCTTGTCGCCGTCTACCTCCTGATAGCGCTGGTTGATATACTCGATATCCTTGTCTGTGAAGGCGTGGTGGTCGCCGAAGGTAATAGGGATTATGCTGTTGCAGAGCGGAGACAGGTCTGTGACAATCTGTTTGGGAGATGCAATGCCTGTGAGCAAGACAATCTTCTTATTGGCTATCTCCTTCAGGCTTAGGCTTTTGCCGTTGTATATTCCCTTCAGGTTGTCATAGTCGATGGTGGTGAAGTAGAGTTCCTGGAACGGGAACAGATTCATAGCCTTGGTCAGCACCCTGTATTCCATTGGCTTCAGGTCCTTCGGACATTTGGTGACAATCACGATGTCTGCTCTCTTCTTCTCGGTGGCAGGCTCTCTGAGTCGGCCTGCAGGAAGCAGACGGTCGTAGATGATGAGTCGGTGGTAGTCGACCAACAGAATGTTGATGCCCGGCTTCACATAGCGGTGCTGGTAGGCATCGTCAAGGAGGATGGCTCCGGTGTCGCGTGTCTCCTTGTCGTTGATGATATGTGCTATTCCCCGTGTGCGTTTGGCATCTACAGCAATGTGTATAGAGTCAAACTTCATCTTCATCTGATACGGTTCGTCGCCGATGTCACTCATGGTAGAGTGGGCGTTGGCCAGTTGGTAGCCTTTGGTCTTGCGCTTGTATCCACGTGACAATACGGTGACGGGCACGTAGTCTTGCAGCAGACGTATCAGGTATTCCACATGTGGTGTCTTACCGGAACCGCCTACGGTGATATTGCCTACGGAGATAACCGGCGTGTTAAACGACTGTGATTTCAATACGCCGGTATCAAACAGCAGATTGCGGAATTTCACCCCTAAGCCGTAGAGCCAGCTTAGCGGTGAAAGCCATTCGTTGATTTTGATAAAATCTCCTTCGGTTCTCATTGTTATCTCAGATTCATGTAAAAGGGCATACGGGCTTGGATGACATCCATCTTGTTCAGGCTCTTGAGGAGCTTGAATGGCTCATAGTATTCGCCAAGTCCAGCACGCATCTGCTCGTCAAGATAGTTGCCTTCTTGTACGTCGGTAAGCAGAGCCGCAAGGAAGTCGGGCTCGCCGGGATAGCTGCTTGTATAGTATTGGTCCAGTTTGGCGAGCTTTGCAGCTTTGGCAATGGCTTGGTCTATTCCGCCCAATTCGTCTACCAGTTTCAGACCTATTGCATCCTGACCGAGATAGACATGGCCCTGTGCAATCTCATTCACTTGCTCGACCTTCATCTTTCTGCCGTCGGCTACGCGTTTGAGGAAGAGGGAATAGCCGCGATTGATATAACTCTGCAGTATGGCCTGCTCGTCTGCATTCATCGGGCGGGCGCTGCTGCCGAATGTGGAGTTCTTGTTGGTTTTGACCTCGTCAAACTTTATGCCCAACTTCTGTGTGAGCAGTTGGCTTCGGTCTGGGATGACGCCGAAGATTCCGATACTTCCGGTGAGTGTAGTCGGCTCAGCCACAATCCAGTTGGCGTTGCAGCTCATGTAGTAGCCACCCGATGCGGCCATTCCACCCATAGATACTACCACTGGTTTCTTCTTCTTGAGCATCTCTATCTGGTGCCACATCTGCTCAGAGGCATAAGCGCTGCCGCCTCCAGAGTTGATGCGCAATACAACGGCTTTGACATCTTCGTCGTCGGCAAGCTTCTGCAGGTCTTTGCACACGTCGGTGGCTACGATGTAGTCGTCGTTGCCCAACAGGCCTCCTGATGCCTCAAGTGGGGTGTTGACAATGTTGCCGTAGGCATAATAAACGGCAATCTCTTCTCCATCGGTAGAAGATTCCTTGACATTGCCCATATCCGCAACGGAAATCTGGTTGATAGACTCGTCGCTGTCTATCTTCAGCATGCTCTTGACTACGCCCTTCACTTGGTCAGTATAGAGCAGGCCGTCGATGAGCTTGCGGTTAATCAGTGTTTTCTGGTCGTCAAAGAGCAACATGTTGTCTGCATATTCATTGAGCTTGGCCACGCTTATACTTCTGCTCGTTGACACCGCCTTGCACATATTGCCCCAGAGACCATCGATATATCTCTTGACTTGTTCGCGGTTGGCGTCGCTCATCTTGTCTTCGGTGTACATTTCTGTGGCACTCTTGTATTTGCCTACCTTTACCACCTGCATCTTGACGCCAAACTTGGCAAGTAGGTCTTTGACAAACATAGGCTCTGCAGCGATGCCATGCCAGTCCAGACTGCCTTGGGGATTGAGATATACTTTGTTGGCAACCGATGCCAGATAATATGTACCTTGTGTATAGGTTTCGCCATAAGCAACAATCCACTTACCGCATTTGCGGAAATCGGCCAGAGCCTGTCGAAGTTCCTGGAGCGAGGCAAAGTCGGTGCTGAACAGGCCTGCTTCCAGATAAATGCCTTTGACATCTTTGTTGTCTTTGGCTTTCTTAATGGCGGCTAAGGTGTTCTCCAGACCAGGATTGCCGGTGGCATTTCTTGTCAGCTTGTTGAGGACATTATCTTGGCTGCGTTCTTTCATCACGCCAGAGAGATTGATGACCAGGACAGAGTTTTCCTTTACATTCTTTGTCGCTTCGCTTGATGCAATCATTCCCACCAAGCTCATAGTGGCAATAACGCCGGTAATGAGGAAGAAAAGCATAATGCCCACTACCGTAGCCAATACTTGTTTTATAAAACTATTCATATTTATGTGTGATATACCTATTATAATATATAAATATAGTGCAAAAATAGTAGAAATCGCGTGAAAAAACAAATAATCTGCAGTTTTTCTCTGTTTTCCATCTATTTTTCGTAATTTTGTTACGATGAAAAAGGCAATAATAGTAGGAGCTTCATCGGGTATTGGCCGTGAAGTGGCATGCCGTCTTATCCGTGATGGATGGCAAGTGGGGCTTATGGCGCGTAGAGAACAGCCTCTTGTCTCTCTTCGCGAAATGGCTGATGACCGTGTTGACTATGCGTTGTGCGATGTCACCATGCCTGATGCGCCTGACCGTCTTTTGGCACTTATAGACCGCCTTGGTGGTGTCGACCTGTACTTCCATGCGGCTGGTATCGGCTCGCAGAACCTTGATTTGGAGTCGCAGATAGAGATGAATACCGTCAATACCAATGCGGTGGGATTTTGCCGGCTTGTCAATGTTGTCTTTCAGTATATGAAAACGCATGGGGGAGGGCATATTGCCGTTATCTCTTCGATAGCTGGTGTGAAAGGACTTGCTCCGGCGCCTTCCTACAGTGCGACCAAAGCCTTTCAGAATACCTATATCCAGGCTTTGGAGCAGTTGGCTTATTCCCAGCGACTCCCCATTCGGTTTACTGACATCCGTCCTGGTTTTGTTGACACTGCGCTCATTGCCGGTTCTGGTTTTCCCATGAAGATGAAGCCTGAAGTGGTGGCTCGCCACATCGTCCGCAGCATTTACCGTCGGCGCCATGTGGTGGTTATCGATTGGCGTTATTGCCTTTTGGTGTTCTTTTGGCGCCTTGTGCCCAATTGCCTTTGGCGGCATCTTCCGCTTGGGCATCGTTATTAGGGTGTGGGCGAGGAGCGTAATATCCATGAAAATAAAGAATAACAAGATAATCTAACAAAACAATGAAAAGAGTTTATTTATTCATTCTCATCGCTTTATGTGCGATAATGGTCAAGGCTCAATCTACGAGCCGTTCGTTTGTAATGCCGGTGAGCGAGGATGGCAAGGCCACCCTCAGTTGTTTCCTTCCTTCTGCTGAGAAGGCCACCGGTCGTGCCGTGGTAGTCTGCCCTGGTGGAGCCTACTGGATTGTGGCTATGCAGCATGAAGGCACCGACTGGGCAGAGTATTTCAATCAGCAGGGAATTGCCTGCTTTGTGTTGAAGTATCGTTTGCCACATGGTAACCGTCTGCTTCCCATCGGCGATGCTATGGCTGCCATGAAGATGGTGCGCGATAGTGCTGATGTATGGCATGTCAATCCCTATGATGTCGGAATCATGGGTTCTTCGGCTGGCGGACATCTTGCTTCGACTATCTCTACCCATGCCGATTTCGCCCATCGTCCCAATTTCTCCATCCTTTTCTATCCCGTCATCTCGATGGACGAGAAGAAAGGCCATGCCGGTTCGGCTAAAAACCTGTTGGGAAAGGAATGGCATAATCCAGAGCTCGTCAAGGAATTCAGCAATCAGCTCCATGTGCAGCGTCATCTTACTCCGCCCGCCATTCTCTTGTTGGCCAATGACGATGTGAGCGTTCCTCCTGTGACCAATGCCGTGGCTTATTATTCTGCCATGCGTTCCAAGGGTGGCAAATGCGCGCTTTATATTTATCCCTCTGGTGGACACGGGTTTGGATTTAATTCCAAGTTCAAGTATCACGATGAGATGCTTGGCAATCTTACCTCATGGCTTAACCAGTTGCCCAGTCATCGCCGCGATGCCGTCCGTGTAGCTTGTATCGGTAATAGCATCACCGACGGTTCGGGTATTGATATGCGCTCTCAGTTTGGTTATCCTGCCCAAATGCAGAATTTGCTTGGCGAAGGCTATCATGTGGAGAATTATGGCGTCGGCGCCCGTACCATGCTCAACAAGGGTGACCATCCTTATATGAAGGAGCAGGCATGGCGTGAGGCTCTTGATTTCAATCCCAATATTGCCATCATTAAGTTGGGTACCAATGATTCCAAAGCCCATAACTGGCAATATGGAAAGGAGTTTGCCCATGATATGCTGCAGATGATAGACAGCCTGAAGCGTCTGCCTTCTTCTCCTAAGATTTATCTGATGCTTCCCTTGGTTGCTTCCAACAAGATGGTCAATCCGAATGACATCAATAATACGGTGATTGAAAATGAGATTATCCCCATTATCCGCAAGTTGGCCAAGAAGAACAAGTGTGAGATTATAGACATTCGCGAGCGTATGACTTCCAAGCCGGAGTTTATGTTGAGCGATGGCGTACATCCGTCAGCCAAAGGTGCGGCCGAGATGGCTAAAGCTATAGCCGAGATTATCAAATAGCACGTACTGGACAAAAGAGAAAAGGAGACAATCGCCGAATGTGGCGAATGTCTCCTTTTCTCTTTGTATATTTTGCGTTATGGCTATTATCATGGATACAGCCATACTCCGCGTTTTATAGTTGGGTGTCGATAAAGCGTCTCAACTCATCGCCTCTCAGTCCTTGGGCCAGAATCTCGCCTTTGCTGTTGACGATGATAGTGTGTGGAATACTTTCAATGTTATACATTCTTGCCAGAGTGTCATCCCATTGTCTGAGGTCCGAGTATTGCGGCCAGGGCAATTGCAGCTGTTCGATGCCTTCCGTCCACTTCTTGTATTCGCCGTCAAGCGAGATGCCGACAAATCCCAGCCCCTTGTCCTTGTAGTCGTTGTATATCTCTATCAGGTTGGGCGCCTCCATACGGCAAGGACCACACCAGGATGCCCAGAAGTCTATTACGGTAAGTTTGTTCTTGCTTATCGCGTCATAGAGGTTGGCGGTGTTGCGCTGCAGGTCATAGAGTTGTACGTTGGCTATCGTGTCTTTCGCTACACTGCTTTCGACAGGGGCCTTAGACGCATTGGAGTGACAACCGCCCATAAACAAGACGGTTGCCACTCCAATAAGTAGTGTCTTATAAGTTATCTTCATTATAACAGATACTGTGAAGAGATGCTTTCGTTTTCAACCACACGACGTATGGTCTCTGCAAACATATCAGCTACAGACAGCTGCTTTACCTTGGAGCAGCGGTTGGTGTAGGGGATAGAGTCTGTAAATACAATCTCTTCCAGTTCGGACTGCTGTACGCGGTCGCTGGCGGGGCCGCTCATTACGCAGTGTGAAGCACAGGCTCTCACGCTGGCTGCGCCGGCTTCCTTCATGATGTTGGCAGCCTTGGTAATGGTACCTGCGGTGTCAACCATATCGTCAACGATGATGACATTTTTGTCTTTCACATCACCGATAATCTGCATGCTTTCTACCACATTGGCTCTTGCGCGGGTCTTGTTGCACAGCACCAGTGGACAGCCCAGATATTTGGCATACGAGTTGGCACGCTTTGAGCCACCTACGTCGGGAGAGGCGATAACCATGTCCTTGAGTTTCAAGCTCTGCAGGTAGGGGAGGATGACGCCAGATGCGTAGAGGTGGTCTACGGGTACGTCGAAGAATCCCTGAATCTGGTCGGCGTGCAAATCCATTGTAATGACGCGGTCTACACCGGCGCAACTCAGCAGGTCGGCCACAAGTTTGGCGCCAATGCTTACGCGTGGCTTGTCTTTGCGGTCCTGACGTGCCCATCCGAAGTAGGGAATTACCGCATTGATGTGTCTTGCCGATGCGCGCTTGGCTGCGTCTATCATCAACAACAACTCCATCAGATTGTCAGAGTTGGGGAATGTACTCTGCACCAGGAATACATCACGACCACGGATAGACTCTTCGTACGATACAGCAAACTCGCCGTCAGAGAATTTGGTAATGATAAGGTTACCCAACTGGCAATTCAGACTTGCGCAGATTTTTTCTGCAAGGTATCTCGTGTTTGTTCCCGAGAACACCAAAAAAGAGTTTTTCTCACTCATTTTTATGCGTTATTTTAATTATACAAGTGGTTTTTATCAGTTCGTTGCTTTGCGTAAACGCTGAAAGTGACCAATCAGCTCTTTGAAATCAATCTGGTTGTGTATGTCAAATCTGTTCCACAGGTCTCCGCATATCACTACACCGCCGAAACCTAAGGCTTTGGCAATGCGAATCCTTTCCAGACTCATTCCTCCCAAGGCATATACTTTCTTGTCTATCAACCCGGCTTTGGCCGCATCCTCCAATTGGTTAAGATTGAAGTTGGATTTCTCTTCCGGGAATTCCATACAGTCGAAGACATTCTTCAGAAAGACGTAGTTGCTTTCCTTCTTCATCTGTCGCAACATGCTCAGGTCTGAACATGTACGCCCCAGCTGACCCTTGAAACAAAAACTTCATCTTTCCAGGCGATTTCCGGACCCTCATTATTCAAATAATAATGCTCGTGGACGGTTATCTTCTTATAAAAATCTTTAGGGAGCAATGTGAGCAGACGCTCAGAATACATGGGCGATGAACCTGGCTTGAAAAGGTGCAAATTGTCCATACCTTCATCAAAGAGGCTGGCTAGTATTTTGTCTTCTTCCACAAAAAAAGTGGACTTGGTCATTATGACTAGTTTCATCTGCATTCGTTTTTACGATGCAAATGTATGAAAAAACCATTAAATCTGCAATTATAATCAAATAAAAAATTAACTTTGCACCAAAATATAGACTTAGGTTAAGACAGTGATGAAGGTAAATAGACTGACATATGGCGAAATCCATCGCCCAATGTATATTCTGGAGGAAGAGAGACTGCGTAGAAATCTGGCGCTGATACAGCGTGTGGCTTCCGAAGCCGACGTGGAGATTATATTGGCGTTCAAAGCCTACGCTCTGTGGAAGACTTTCCCTATATTCCGTGAATATATCTCTTCGACTACAGCCAGTTCTTTGGGTGAAGCTATGCTGGCTTTTCATGAGTTCGGCGCGCGCGCGCATACTTATTCGCCTGCATATACCGATTATGAAATTGATGATATCGCCCGTTGCTCCAGCCATCTTACCTTCAATTCTCTTTCTCAGTACTCCCGTTATCATGAGCGGGTCAGGGAGATAGACTCTACCATCCAGCTGGGACTTCGTGTCAACCCCGAGTATTCTGAAGTGGGTACTGCCCTCTATAATCCTTGTGCGCCAGGCACCCGGTTTGGTGTTATGGCCGACGCACTTCCTGCCACTCTACCGTCCGATATCCGTGGCTTCCATTGTCATTGCCATTGTGAGAGCGGACCTGATGTCTTTGAGCGCACCTTGGTGCATATCGAGGAGAAATTCGCCAAGTGGTTCCCGCAGATTGAGTGGATTAACTTCGGTGGTGGCCATCTTATGACCCGCGCCGACTATGATGTCGACAGGCTTATACGTTTGCTTCAAGGCTTCCATGCCCGCTATCCCCATCTTTATGTCATACTTGAGCCGGGTAGCGCTTTCGGTTGGCAGACAGGACCATTGGTGTCACAAGTGGTAGATGTGGTTGAGAATAAGGGCATCCGTACAGCTATTGTCAATGTCAGCTTTACCTGCCATATGCCCGACTGTCTCGAGATGCCTTACCAACCTGAAATACGTGGAGCTCATTCCTTGCCCATGGATGCCGACGCATCCCTTCCTCATGTTTATCGTATCGGAGGAAACAGTTGTCTGTCGGGCGATTTTATGGGAATGTGGCAGTTTGACCATGAACTGCAAGTAGGCGAGAATGTTATCTTTGAGGATATGCTGCATTATACCACAGTCAAGACCTGTATGTTCAATGGCATCAGCCATCCGTCGATAGCCCTGTTGCATACCGACAATGAATTGGAAGTGCTGCGTCAGTTCTCCTACGAAGACTATCGGAATCGTATGGATTAAGTCTGCTTCCCTTTACAGTCATCAATATATAATAAGGTATAACCCTGCTCAATGTGATTTATCCATTGGGCAGGGTTATTTCTTTCCACAGAGTTGCGGGGGGGTGTAACATATTGATAAACTCGCGTGCGGCATTCTTCGTATATCCGTTCTTCATGGTGTGGATACATCCTTCCATGTCGGCTTCGGGCAGGTCTATCGGAATGGCGCAGACGCCGCTCTCGCCGATAACGGTCGACGCCGCCAGCACGGTCACATAATTGGTCTGTTTGACGAGCTTGAACAGGAGGTTCACGTTGTTGATTTCCGATTTGATTTTGAAGGTGATGTCATTGCCTTCGATCACCTTCTCAAAAGCATTGCGAGCCTGCAAGCCTATCGCGGGCAGCGCCAATCCATATTTCTGCAATTCTTCCAGCGTCACTTTCGACTGGCGGGCCAGTGGGTGAAACTCATTGACTATTGCCGAAGCGTGCGTATGAAACAAGACCTCGCTGTCGATGCGGTTGTCGGTCTTTAGGGGCTTGAACGCCAGGACCAAATCCAGGTCATGGTGTTGCAGTTTCTCCATAAGCACAGCCATGGAGTCATAGCATACATTGAGCTTGACATTGGGATATTTCTTCAGGAACTCAGCCATGGTCTCGGCCATGATATTGCTGAACGAGAAGGTCACTCCTACATTCAATTCGCCCACAAGCATGTGCTTGAGTTCCTGCACAAGAGTTAGGCAGTTTTCGGCAGCGTTGATGCTCTCTTGGGCGTGGGGCATAAGCAGCCGCCCAGCCTCAGTGAGCTGCACCTCGTGGCTGTTGCGTACGAAGAGAGGTTGGTCAAATTCGCGTTCGAGATTGAGAATCTGTTGCGACAGCGTGCTTTGGGTAATAAACAGTTCCTTGGCAGCCGAAGAGAAGTTCAGAGTCTCGGCAAGTTTCAGAAAGTATTTGAGTTGTCTCAGTTCCATATTCTCAATGCTAATAATATATTGCAAAATTACTCATTTTTTGCCAAACTCATCATTGCTGTGCCGGTTTTTCTTATTCCCCAGGGTGCCTTTGGACTATTGCGGCTTTATCAGACGGTTTTCTACCAGGTGCTTCAGCGCTTGCTGCTTTACTTCCATGAAGGCATGTGCCATCTCCTCCCATTTGGACTGTTGTGCGGTGACGACAAACGATTCCATCTCGCTGAGCATGAGCGGGATGTGCTGTGGGTTGCGTGTCTCGATAATATTTCTGAGGGTAAGTGCCTCAAACTTGTCGTATGCCTCTATCATCCTGTCGCTGTTGTGCAGTCGTATATACAGCTTTGTCTTACACGACAGCAGACCTATATAGTTGTTGATGGCCTTGGGCGAGTTGGGGATGAGAGTCAGCACCCGTTTCAGCATATCCTCGCCCTCGTTGATTTCGGCGATGGCGTCATCCACCTTTACGCCGATAGACATCAGCAGCTCGGTCTGGCGTATACAACTTATCGCCACGTCTCTCATGTATTTCTCGTTGTCTGGATGCTCCTCGAGCAGACGCTTGTAGATGCCTTTGGCTGCGAGTTGGTATTCCTTGGCCGCAGTAGAGTCGCCCATGGCGAGTTTTGCCATTGACAGATTTTCGTAGATGCCAGCCAAGAAGTCCTGCTGTCCGATGTGGCTTTGTATTTGCGGTATAGACAGCAGCCTCGCCGACGTATCGCACACCTTGTTATAGTCCTTCTGCATCAGATAGATGGTCGTAAGATTGTAGGTACTCAGCGCCATATCGTCCACGAGTGTTTCCCCCTGCGATTGCTCAAAGAGCTGGGCAAACATCTCGTTGGCCTTGGCATAGCACTTTCCGGCTGCCTTGAAGTTGTCATACAGCATCAGGAAGAGGCGACCGGTCTCGTCAATCGCGGCAGCATAGCGGCGCTTCAGTTCTGCGATGTTGGGATAGAGACTGTAGGCTTCGCACAGTGCGTATTCATGCTGCTTGTTGTGATACATCATGTTTTGTTTGTCGCCCATTTGTTCGTAGTAGTAGGCCATGCAGCTATTTGCCAACGAATAGCCCATCATGACCAACGGTGATGTTACACCTGTAGCTTGCATATGGTTTATGTCGAGGCTGAGTCTCTGCAACTCATGCAATTCTTGCTCTTTGTCTCCACGATTTCTGTTTTCTTTCAGTTTCCATTCGGTATGGCTGCACATACGATAAAAGGCAATCTGCAGCTTGAGCGTGTCTTCTATCGACGGGTTCTTCTGGCTGTAGTAGTGGTTCAGACTCTCTGGGAAATTACGGGAGAGGCTGTCGGGCTCGTGCCCGTCTTGTTCACAGGGGATAGTGCAGTTTCCATTGAAGAGGGGATTGTCGGGATAGGCGTTGAGCAGGGTCTGCTCGTAGTCATCAGCCTGTTGGCGTAGGATGGCAGCGGCGAAATCGTCATGCTGCTCCAGCATTTCAGCATGTTTCCTCAGCGGCGCAATCATAAAGTATAGACGATACATCCATTGCGGAGCCGACAGATAATCATCAACAAACTGTGCCCTGTTTTCCGCTTCTGGCTCATTTACTCCTGGGATGGTGAGATATATCTCGCTCAACTCGCGCAGGTAAGTAATCATCTGCACCTGTTGCATTTCCAGCACCAAGCGGTCCATCAGGTCGTTGCCCTTCGCAGCCCACCCCAGGGTATGCTCGTTGGGGTTCTTGCTTTCGATGCGTGTCTTTACCAGAATAGCCATTCCGCATATCTCGTAGTAGTCTGGGTTGTCCAGCTCGTTGTAGCACTCTGACAACAGATGGTTTGACAGATGTGCGGCATTCTCATATTGTCCCGTCTGATAGAGCGACTCCATATAGAGAACTACCAAGGTATAGTAGTCGCGGCGTGCCTCCTGCTCCAGTTTGCCACTGTCTATCTTGGGTATAACCCATGAGGAGACCGTGGCCGCGGCGGTGTAGTGCCGGCAGCCCATGTGGGTTCTTATAATCTGGGTGGCAAGCGCTATCGTCTCCTTGGGCTTTCGCTCTGCTGCCAGTTCCATCCATGCTTTTACCACTTGTGACTTTCTGAATGTCAGGTCTGCCAGCGCATAGACGCTCTTTTCGCGCAGATGACCGCGGTCGTTGCCGAGAATGTAGTCCATTACGGCGGCAGTGGCATATTTTACCGCAAGATAGGGTATCTCGTTGCCAATGATGTTGTTGTCAATCTCGTTTTTAGAGATGTCGCCCAGATGAGTGATAAGTGCGGCGAAGTAGGGAGCGAGCTGCTCTCCGGCTTGGATGTATATCTCGCTTCTGAAATTACTGTAAGCAAAGTCTATCGTGCCGCTCTCTTCATCGATTGCCAGCAGGCTTCCCATGTGTCGTTTGAGTTCGGCAAACTTCAGGTTGTCCCATTTCTCGCCCATCAGTGCCTTCAGGTCTTGCGGGCGGATTCCGAATTCGGTGATGGCGATGAAGCGCAGCACGTCCAAGACGAACTGCCTGTCTACGAATGTGGCAGCCGACTCTACGCAAGTCATGAATAGCTGCTCGGGATATATAGGCGCTTGTGCGATGATGTCTATCAGAGAGTTTTGTATCTTGAGTTCGGCATCCTCTTCTTGGCGTTTGCGCTGTTGGGCAAAGTAGGTGCCGTCGAGCAAGACCAGCTGTCTGGTCATCATCACGCTCCATAGCGGTATGCCGGCAGGCTTTACTTTCCCCTCTTGTTTGCTCAGCAGAGTTTCCATCACGGCGGGTTGCAGTTGTTTGCCTACCCGCTGCAGTCGTGTCTCGACGAGCAGTCGCGCAGTGTCCGTGCTCAATGGAGGCAATAGATAAATGTTGTCGCACAGATGCTCGAAACGAGGGGCTTGTTCGCTGTCGGCAGTACATATTATCAGTGTGTCGTCGGCGAAGAGCCGAGGGTCAAACCATTTGTGGTAGTTGTCCAGCAGGTGTATGTCGTCGATGATGAGCAGTTTGCGCCGGCTGTCAGCCGCAGTGGCTTCTTCCAGTTTGTTGGCCAGCAACCCCAAATCGTATTGGGATTCAGCGCCGAAACGTTGCGTGGCACCGGTACGCTCATCAGCCAACCAGTATTTCAGTGGCATTTCCACTTTGCCATGATTGCCTTGACGGTCGGCAAAGTAGATGTAGGGCAGAAATCGGTCGTCCTTGCACAGCTGCCGATACCAGTGGGAGAGTAGGGCAGTCTTGCCCAGACCATAATGGCTTGTCAGCATAATGGCTTTAGCTTGGGTGGTGGCTGCCACATCGGTAAGGTTGGCGACGAAGTCTTCGCGCCCGCAGAAGTTGGCGTCATGGTGGTCCATGATGGCATCAAAGCGCGCGGCAGTCGAGTCGTATTCATTCTCGGGGTTTCCCTCTTCGCTCTCACACTCATAGAGTTCTATCTCCTGGACAATCGCTTGGGTGAGGAAGTCCACCAGTCCATCCATGCCGCACAGGCGGTTGCCGTCCCATTGACAATTATACTGGCACACATTGCGCTTGAGCTGGTGGCTCGACATGGTTTCGATGATGTGCTTCTTGAGTCTGGCCAGATGGCTTTGCGCGTTTTCGTCGTCCTGTATATATATAAATAGGTGTTCTTTGTCCATGTGTTCATATACCGCAGGGTTGCGGAAGCAGAACAGACTGCGATGCAGATTATCACTGTCTATGAGCGAACCGAAGAGCATTTCCAGCTCTGTCACACTGCGGGCTTCGGCAGCGTCTTGGTTGATGAACTGCTTTTCATGGTCACTCATGCCGTCGATGATGCAGTCCCAACTCTCTTGCGACGGAACCCAACCGTATCTGTCGCCTAAGAGTCCTATGAAGAACGGTCTCGACTCGTTGATGCTGTCTATGCACTCGCGCAGCACATGGTTCTCGCGCTCGTTTTCGGCTATCTGCTGGGTACTTACGCCCCAGCGCAGGTCGATGAAGTCAACGTGGATGTGTTTGGGAGCCAACGCTTGTGCCACTGCTGGGTATACGCGGTTCATGATGGCGTCGCGCTCGGCATCCATATCGCAGAACGTGCTGCTGATAAAGATTTTGATGTTCTTATAGTTTTGGGCCATAGTTGTGAGAGTATAGGTGGTTAAGATATATATTCGCAAATTTACGGATAATATCGCGACTTGCCAACTTTTTCCCTCTTTTTCTTTGCGGGCAGGCGGTGCGGAGCAGGCAGTGATGCCTGGGAATACTGCCATTGCGGACGCCAAAATGTGACACAATTAGGAGCAATGCTGACAAGCTACCCATAAAAATGCAGTGAATTGTTATTTTTTTTGTCATGACTGACAGGATTGGCACAGTTTTGGCAGACAAGATGGCAGATAGATAAAATAAAAAATATAAATCTCTTAAAAATATTAGATTATGAAACTTAAACCATTAGCAGACAGAGTGCTGGTTCTTCCCGCACCAGCCGAGGAAAAAGTAGGTGGAATCATTATTCCCGATACAGCTAAAGAGAAGCCACAGCGTGGCAAGGTCGTAGCCGTAGGTCAGGGCACCAAGGATGATGCCATGATACTCAAGGCAGGTGATGTGGTACTTTATGGCAAGTATGCAGGTACCGAAATCGAGTATGACGGCGAAAAGTATCTGATGATGCGCCAGAGCGACGTGCTCGCTGTTGTTGAGGAATAATTAGTATTTACCGTTTTCATTTATAACAATAAGAAAGGAAATAGAATCATGGCTAAAGATATCAAGTTCAATACAGATGCCCGTGACCTGCTCAAGCAGGGTGTTGACCAGTTGGCCAATGCAGTAAAGGTAACTCTCGGTCCTAAGGGTCGCAATGTAGTTATCGAGAAGAAGTTTGGTGCTCCCCAGATTACCAAGGACGGTGTTACCGTAGCCAAGGAGGTGGAGCTCGAGGACAAGTTCCAGAACACCGGTGCCCAGCTCGTTAAGAGCGTGGCTTCCAAGACTGGCGACGATGCTGGTGATGGTACTACTACTGCCACCATTCTTACTCAGGCTATCGTCAACGAGGGTCTGAAGAACGTTACTGCCGGTGCCAATCCTATGGACTTGAAGCGTGGTATCGACAAGGCTGTGGCTGCTGTCGTTGCCTTCATCAAGGATCATGCTGAGCAGGTAGATGACAACTACGACAAGATTGAGCAGGTGGCTACTGTTTCTGCCAACAACGATGCTGAAATTGGTAAGCTCTTGGCTGATGCTATGCGCAAGGTTTCTAAGGATGGTGTCATCACTATCGAGGAGAGCAAGAGCCGTGATACCAACATCGGTGTTGTTGAGGGTATGCAGTTTGACCGTGGTTACTTGAGCGGTTACTTCATGACAGATGCTGACAAGATGGAGTGTGTAATGGATAACCCATACATTCTTCTTTACGATAAGAAGATTTCTAACTTGAAGGAGTTCTTGCCAATCCTTCAGCCAGCTGCTGAGAGCGGTCGTCCATTGTTGGTTATTGCTGAGGACGTAGATTCTGAGGCTTTGACTACATTGGTAGTTAACCGTTTGCGTGGCGGTTTGAAGATCTGTGCTGTGAAGGCTCCTGGCTTCGGCGACCGTCGCAAGGCTATGTTGGAAGATGTTGCTATCTTGACTGGTGGTGTTGTTATTTCTGAGGAGAAGGGCTTGAAGTTGGAACAGGCTACATTGGATATGCTCGGTTCTGCTGACAAGGTTACTGTCACCAAGGATAATACTACGATTGTGAATGGTCATGGCGAGAAAGCTAACATCCAGGATCGTGTAGCTCAGATCAAGAACGAGATTGAGAATACTAAGTCTTCTTATGACAAGGAGAAACTTCAGGAACGTCTGGCTAAGCTCGCCGGTGGTGTGGCTGTCCTCTATGTAGGTGCCAACTCTGAGGTGGAAATGAAGGAGAAGAAGGATCGTGTAGATGATGCTCTTTGTGCAACTCGTGCTGCTATCGAGGAAGGTATCGTTGCTGGTGGTGGTACTACTTATATCCGTGCTCTTGAGGCTTTGAAGGATATGAAGGGTGATAACGCTGATGAGACTACGGGTATCCGCATCGTTGAGCGTGCCATTGAGGAGCCTCTCCGTCAGATTGTTGCTAACGCAGGTGGCGAGGGTTCTGTAGTTGTTAATAAAGTACGCGAGGGTGAAGGTGACTTCGGTTACAATGCCCGCAAGGATGTTTACGAGGATATGCGCCAGGCTGGTATCGTTGACCCTGCTAAGGTAGAGCGTGTGGCTTTGGAGAATGCGGCTTCTATCGCTGGTCTTTTCTTGACTACAGAGTGCGTGTTGGTTGATAAACCTGAGCCAGCTCCTGCTGCTCCAGCAGCTGCACCTGGTATGGGTGGCATGATGTAAAAAGCATCTGACAGAAAAAGAAGTGTCTGACAGAAAAAGACGTATTTTTCTGCTGAAGATGTATTTTTCTGCAGAAGAAGCATTTCACGGTAGATGATGCGGCAAATATCAGAAACTGCATTTAAGTAGCTAAAATGTAAACTACAAATAACAAAATGGGGATGATTCTTACGAATTATCCCCATTTTTAGGTATTTTAGCACTTCTTACTGCATTTTTCTGCAAAAATACTTGCACGTTATTGATATTTTGTGTATCTTTGCAACGTGAAAAGAAAAGTATCGGCTTTGAGCCGACAAAGATATTTTTTTTGATTTGTTTTAGTAGATTAGTTTTTAAGTAGTTTGTTTTTGAAAATCGGTTGTCGTGAGACATCCGATTTTTTTGTGTTTATAGGCATCCTGCGTTAAAGGGAGTTAAGGATTTGCGAATACATCGTTTTCCTGCTAAAATAAATTCTCTTTCTTTCCACTAAATCAGAATTTTATTGTATCTTTGCACCACAATAGCAATTTTATAGCATGAATAATATTGATTGGAAAAAAGCTTTGGTCTTTCTGATAGTTATTGGAGGACTGATTTATATAACAAAGGCTGAGTTGGGAATGACTAATACAAACTCATTCTTAACTACGCTAGGTGTGCTGTTGATTCTATTTATCGGTGACAACTTTGCACAGAAAATAGATGATGACAGAAAACGTCGTAAATTGAATAAGGATGGAAAAGCTGATTAATCTTTATAAACAATGGACTGGTGAGGAACCTATCGAAGTCATCAGATTGGCAGGACAGGGCAGCAACCGCCAGTATTTCCGCATCATCAAGCAGGATGGTGATACCGTGATAGGTGTCATCGGAACGAGCCGTGATGAGGATCATGCGTTCATTTATCTGGCTAATCATTTCAATCTTCGTCAGTTGCCGGTGCCTAAGGTGTTGGCGGTGAGTGAGGATCAGCTCTGCTATATCCAGACCGATCTGGGCGGTACATCCCTCTTTGATGCCATCAAAGGTGGACGGGAAGCTGGTGGCAGGTATAACCAGAAGGAGAAGGAACTCCTGAAGAAAACCATTCGTGAGTTGCCTAACATCCAATTGCGTGGCGCTCGTGGCCTGGAGTGGGAAAACTGTTATCCGCAGCCGGAGTTCGATGTGGATAGTGTACTCTTCGATCTCAACTACTTCAAGTATTGTTTTCTGAAGCCTACCGATCTGGATTTCCACGAACTGAAACTGGAGGCAAACTTCCGTCTGTTTGCCAAGGACCTGACATCCGAAAAGATGGACTGCTTCCTCTATCGCGACTTCCAGGCACGCAATGTGATGCTTGATGCTGATGGCAATCCGTTCTTCATCGATTTCCAGGGAGGCAGAAAGGGACCGTTCTACTACGACCTGGCTTCTTTCCTCTGGCAGGCTTCGGCAAAGTATCCGTTCAAGTTGCGCCGTGAGCTGGTTTGGGAGTACTATCAGTCTTTGAAAAACTATACAGAGGTGCCATCCATCCGCCATTTCGTGAATCGTTTGAGCCTGTTTGTGCTCTTCCGTACCCTGCAGGTGTTGGGTGCCTACGGATTCCGTGGCTATTTTGAACGCAAGAAGCATTTCCTGGAAAGTATTCCGGCTGCCATTCAGAACCTGCGCGATTTGCTGAAGATAGGCGAGAAGGTGTTCCCATATCCTTATATGATGGATATGCTGCGCCGACTCACCGAGTTACCGCAGTTCAAGCGTATCGAGAGCGTGGCCGTCACCCGTGCCGATGGTTATAAGATTACGGATAACAACATCTACCGGGCTCATCCGCAGGATGGTCCTGCCACTTATTCCAAGTATGACGGCAAGGGCCCGCTGGTGGTCCGCGTGTTCAGTTTCTCTTTCAAGAAGGGAATTCCTGAGGATCCATCAGGAAATGGAGGCGGTTATGTGTTTGATTGCAGAAGCACTCACAATCCTGGAAGATATGAGCCTTATAAGAAGTTGACCGGTTTGGATGAACCTGTCATCCGATTCCTGGAGGATGATGGAGAGATACTGCAGTTCCTGGAACATGTCTATGCGTTGGCTGATCATCACGTAAACCGATATATCCAGCGCGGATTCACCTCGCTGATGTTCTGTTTCGGTTGCACCGGCGGTCAGCATCGCAGTGTCTATTCAGCCCAGCATCTGGCAGAGCACATTCACGAAAAGTTTGGCGTGGAGGTGCGAATTTGCCATCGTGAGCAAGAGATTGAGCAGGTTTTGCCTGCAAAACAGTAATATTTAGCGTGCAAATTTGGCTATCTCGCAAAAAGTTAGTAAATTTGCACGCACATTTTAAAATAGCTATTTAGCAATGATGCAAGCAATGATATTCGCAGCAGGTTTGGGCACTCGCCTTAAGCCACTTACCGACCGCATTCCGAAGGCTCTGGTAAGTGTCGGAGGAGAACCTTTGCTCAAACGTGTCATCTTTCAGTTGAAGGATGCAGGTTTCACTCGCATTGTAGTGAACGTGCATCATTTCTCCCAGCAAATCATCGACTATCTTCGAGAGAACGATAACTTCGGCATGGACATCCGCATCAGCGACGAAAGCGACAAGCTTCTCGAAACGGGTGGAGGAATCAGAAAGGCATGGCCGCTCTTTGAATCTTCGGAGCCTATCCTCATCCACAATGTTGATATATTAAGTAATGTGGACTTGAAAAAGTTCTACCAGATGGAGAGCCAGGATATGATAGCGGCACGACTGATGGTGAGCGAACGCAAGACCAAGCGTTATCTCCTCTTCGATGATACCATGCGATTGGTTGGCTGGACGAATATAGAGACGGGCGAGGTGAAGAGTCCTTATCCTGATCTCAATCCAGAAGATTATAAGATGTATGCTTTCTCTGGCATCCACATGGTAGCCCCATCGCTTTTCCCGCTGATGGAGGATGAACCGGATAAGTTCCCAATCATGGACTTCTATCTGAAGCATTGCGACAAGGTTCGCATTGAGGGATATGTGAAGAACGACCTCAAGCTGATGGATGTGGGAAAGCAGGAGACGCTGAAGGAAGCGGAAGCGTTCCTGAAGGAGTTAAAGTGAAGAGCAGAGAAAGTGAAGAGTGAAGAACGAAGAGTGAAGAATTCAATAGTCTAAGCTAATCATAAAGTTCAAAGTTCAAATTTCACAGTTCAAAGTAACAAGTTCAAAGTTCAAATTTCAAAGTTAAATATATTATGCAACAGAAGATCATAATTTTGGATTTCGGTTCACAGACGACGCAGCTCATCGGACGCCGCGTACGTGAATTAGACACCTTCTGCGAGATTATGCCTTACAACAAGTTTCCTAAGGATGACGAGAATGTTATCGGCGTCATCCTCAGCGGAAGCCCCTACTCGGTACACGACAAAGAGGCTTTCAAGGTAGACTTGAGCCAGTTTATAGGCAAAATCCCTGTGCTCGGAATATGCTACGGTGCACAATACATATCGTATGCTAACGGAGGAAAGGTGGAAGCTGCTGACTCACGCGAATATGGCCGCGCCAACCTTGAGACGTTCGACAAGGAGAATCCTCTCTTCAAAGGATTCGTTGACAACTCACAGGTATGGATGAGCCACGGAGACACCATAACCGCAATCCCAGAAGACTACAAGTGTATTGCATCTACAGCAAACGTAAAGTTCGCGGCATACGCTTCAACAAAGCAACCGGTATGGGCAGTACAGTTTCATCCGGAGGTTTTCCACTCTCTGCAAGGCACACAGCTATTGAAGAACTTTGTGGTTGACATCTGCGGTAGCAGACAGGACTGGAGTGCAGACTCCTTCGTGGAAACCACAGTGAAAGAACTAAAGGAGCAGCTTGGCGACGATAAGGTTATACTCGGTCTGTCGGGTGGTGTCGACTCAAGTGTGGCTGCCGTATTGCTGAACAAGGCTATCGGCAAGAACCTGACATGTATCTTCGTTGACCACGGAATGCTGCGTAAGAACGAGTTCCGCGATGTGATGAAAGACTACGAGTGCTTGGGTCTTAACGTTATTGGCGTGGACGCTTCAGAGAAATTCTTTGCTGACCTTGCCGGAGTTACCGATCCGGAAGAGAAGCGCAAGATAATAGGAAGGGACTTCGTTGAAGTCTTCAATGCCGAAGCAAAGAAACAGACCGGTGCCAAATGGCTTGCACAGGGCACTATCTATCCTGACCGCATAGAAAGTCTCAACATCACAGGTAAGGTTATCAAAAGCCATCACAACGTAGGTGGACTGCCTAAGGAAATGAACCTGCAGCTCTGTGAGCCGCTGAAGTGGTTGTTTAAAGACGAGGTTCGTCGCGTAGGCCGTTCTCTCGGCATGCCGGAACATCTTATCACTCGTCATCCTTTCCCTGGTCCTGGCCTTGCTGTACGTATCCTTGGTGATATTACTCCTGAGAAAGTACGTATTCTTCAGGATGCCGACGATATCTATATCCGTGGTTTACGCGATTATAAGGTAAAACTTAGTGGCGAAGAAGCACGTCGTGTATTGGCAGCAGGGGTTCCCGCCGATATGCAAAATGGCGAAATAGAAGTAAGCCTTTACGACCAAATATGGCAAGCAGGCACCGTATTACTTTCAACTGTTCGTTCGGTAGGTGTAATGGGTGATGAGCGTACGTACGAACACCCCGTAGCTTTACGTGCAGTGACAAGCACTGATGCGATGACTGCTGACTGGGCTCACTTGCCTTATGACTTTATGGCAAAGGTGTCGAATGACATTATCAATCACGTTAAAGGTGTAAACCGCGTATGCTACGATATCTCGTCAAAGCCACCTTCAACAATTGAGTGGGAATAAACCGAGTTACCTCGATTGAAGTTAATTATAAGAATAGCCTTTATCCATAAATTAGGGAGTTTGTTGACATTATGCTTGAATGTCGATAAATTCCCTAATTTTGTGACGTGCCTTTTATGCGCGTCGCAATCGTCCACGTATGAAAGCGTTGTATAGCTATATGCGTGATAAGTGGGTATTCAAAATTAATCATGTTCAGAATTAGTCGATATGCCTTGGCGCATTCTTTCGCCCAGAAACA
>OQVR01000277.1_pt1 | contig 22422 bp, 20 predicted proteins | sample 1691521 | NCBI WGS metagenome assembly OQVR01 (sample SAMN03418256, study PRJEB22391) | human gut metagenome | biome: human-gut; feature: organic feature; material: feces | host: Homo sapiens | place: Tanzania | collected 2013-01
GCAGGCAGCTGAACACGCGAATTCTCACAACCAAATTTATCTGACATATAATTTTCCGCTTTCTTCTATTTTGTGGAAATTATTTTAGCATAGATTCGCTTTTTTTTCTATTTTTGACATGCGGCAAATACGCTATGCGCAAATGGTATTCTCCGCAAATGTTTTGTATGGTTATTATAACTGATTTTTCAAATAATAAAAACAAAAGTTTAAAAGCTGTCAAAATTTTACTTGATGTGTTTCCAAGAGATGCAAGAGTTTTCTATTATTTTTTCTCCCTCTCATACCCCATCATTCTGTAAAAGTCATCTTTCCAGATTATGTTGCCGCAGCCTTTTCCGTTGGCGGTGTAGTTTGTGCAGGCAAGAAAGTGTTTTGAGCCGTCTTTTGATGATTTTACAATCAGATAACCGTCGGCGCATGAATTGCATTTCATAATTGAAAGTTTGCCTGAATCAAGGCGGTTTGTCATAAAGTCGCATATTTCAGGCTCGTTTGTGCAAATCCAAAGATTCAGGCCGTAAGCCACCTTGTACTTGTGCTGCAGCGGATAGCCGCAAATCGGGCAGGATTTTTTCAGGAGCGTATTTTCCTGCATATCCTCGTTCCACTCGCCTTTCAGAACGACATTCTTATAAGCATGTTTTATTTCCAGAAGGAATTCTGACGGATTTTCTTCCGGCGCAATAAAAAACACACGGTTCTTTGTCCGTGTCATTGCGACATAGAACAGCCGCCTTTCCTCCGCGGCTTCTATTGAATTGTCGCGCTTCACAACGTAATTCAGGACCGGGTCTTCTTCAATTTTTGAGGGAAAGCCATATGTTTCGTTTTTTCCGTTGATAACGACCACGTTGTCGTATCCAAGTCCTTTTGACGCATGGGCCGTCATAAAAGTAATGTTCAGTTTTGGATATTTTACGCACTTCACCTTGCTTCCAAAATTCTTATATTCAAACAAGCCCGAACGCTCAAGATTCTTTCCGTCGAATCCGAATCTGCCAAGCAATAATATAGAAGAATCTTTCTTGTTTTCCTTTTTGTTGAATTCCAGAATCTGTTCGATTGCGGTTTCAACAGCCTTTGCAAGATTGAATGCGGCTCCGCTCCGGTCATTCGAATTGCGTCCTTTCAATTTTCCGTCATAAGTATAAATAATGACTGGGTCTGTTATCGTCTTCGGCGATTTTAAAGTCTTCTTTATCTGGGTCGCATTTTTCTGAATGAAGTTTCCGGCTATATCAATGACTTCCTGCGAATTCCGGTAAGTTTTTGTGATTGACAACAATTCGGCATATCCCATTATCTCTGAAAATTTTGTGAACAGGGTAATATCCGAGCCGCTGAAGGCGTAAATTGACTGCCAATCGTCTCCAACCGCAATTATTTTCACGCTGGAATTTTCATGCAACGCGCCGACCAAATCAAAACGCTGGCGAGAAATATCCTGATATTCGTCCACAATAATATATTTGAATTTTATCTGGCTTCTGACTTGTTCAGATTCATTCAACAGCATTGCCGACTTGTTTATCATATCTGAAAAGTCTATCGCGTTATGCTGGTTCAGATATTTCTGATATTCAAGATAACATTCCTTGCAGATACGCAGAAAAAGTTTCATCCGCACATTTGTAGATTTTGCAGTCCATTCATCAAATTTTTCCTCGGAATATCCGTTCGTCTTGAAATTGGATATGAACCGGTCTATAAGATTTATGAGTTTTCTGACATAGCGACTTGAATCCTGAGCGTTGATTTTCTTCATAACTTCGTGGTTGTCTTTTGGATTTAAGACAAAGCCGAATTCTTCAAGCTTAGTTTTTAAATGTTCTGTGAGTTCTTTTCCGTCACTATACTTGGAGCAGGTGCAGATAAGTTTTGTGTTGTGCAGTCTATGCAAAGCGACTTTGTCATGCATTGCCCTGTTGTATTTTTCAAGCTCCTCTTTTGTATATCTGTTGCTGTAGCCATTTTCTGTAACGCCGAAGTGTTCAATATATGCTTCGTTTCCGTTCTGGCGGATTATAAAGTCAGGAGTGTAAGGCTTTTTTGCGCCAGGAATATTGAACTTATAGCGAGGCTCGTATTCGTATTCAATATTGTTCAGATACAGAAAATTTGCAATCTGAACTTCCTCATTTGAACGCAATTGCTCGTCCTGAATTGTCGTATATTTTTTTGAGCCGGCCGGAAGCAGTTTTTTCTCATATTCGCCAAGCTCACTTTTCAATGTTGAAAACGAAGATGCTGAAATTTTATTGAACAGAACAGCCTTATCGACAATTTCATCCGCTGGCGCATCGCAATAAGAGGCAAAAAATTTTACAAGGTCGTTTACAACTCTTTCATTCTGCAGAACCGAATTCTTGAAATAATCCTCAAGCACAAAATACAGTTTTTCATTCTGGACTATGTTGAGCTTCTCATCATTCTGCTTGTGAAGAATCGCATTTCCAGCCGAATGGAATGTTGTAATCGGGCAGCTGATTTTAAGACCTTTCTGGATTTTTTCCTTAAGCTCATCGACAGCCTTGTTTGTAAAAGAAACAACAAGAATCTCTTCCGGCTTTACGTTCTGCTTTTCCACAAGATATTTTACTTTTGCCGCGATCGTTGTTGTTTTTCCTGCTCCCGCACCTGCAATCACAAGGCAATAATCCTCGTCCGTAAGAATGACCTTGCGCTGGTCGTCATCAAGATTTATTGCAGGGTCAATTTCCTTAAGAATTGAATCAAGATATTCCTTTTCTGATTTCAGCTTGCGCTCAATGAATTCATGATTGTGGAATTTTATCAGTTCATCGATTTTTTCAATATTCTGAAGTGAATTTTCAACGTCTTTGACTTTCAATTCGTTTTTCTTGCAGTAGTCTTTTAGAAAACCGTCCGTCTTTAATTTCTGAACATAGTCAATCAGTTCTGAATTCTCAAGAAAATATTTTATGTAGTTGCTTTTTGCAATATATTTATCCGCAGACAAAAGATTTTTCAAAAAAGTTTGAACTGAAGCAAATGTGATTTTTGAAGGTTCATTTTCCGATTTCGATTCTGATTCAGAGGTTTTTGAATTGGAAAAAAATTTACTAAAAACAGACATGGGCTATTTATATCCGCTTTTAGTATAAATTATTTTTGCTGAATTGTCATTGATTGATATGCAAAATGACTGTATAGAAAAATACAATTTTCCTATACCCTGTTTTGATGAAATTTTCCGTGTGTTCTACAATTCCGACAGCTATGTAAAAAAACGAACATCATGGAAAATGGTATAAAATTGAAAAAATATAATGAAGAAAAATATACATTTATCAATTCTTTCACAAAAAATCCAAAACCTTCACTATATGCAAGCCTCATCCGTTATCATGTTCGTATGAAACAAGACGACAAAATCAAAATTTATCTGCTCTTTGGAATTCCTGGAAGCGGAAAAACAAATGTGCTGTTTAAATTTCTTAAGCGAAAAGTTATTGAAGAAAAACGGCATAGCAACGGCAAAATGACAGAACCGTCCTACGAAGTGATTTCCTTCAACGACTTCAATATCTGTGCCAGTGAAATGTGCCGGAAAATCTGCCGCATGATGTCCGTTCCTTGTAAGGCTAAAGTCAGCAAAACTCCGGAAGATTACAGCTACAGCCCGGATAAAAAATATTTTATAGACACAAGCGGAAAACTTAGTGACCAAAAACTTGTATACGATTTCTTTTCAAAATCCGTGTTTGCCGCAAAATGTTTTCTTGCAGTTCCAGCGATTATTGACCTCCAGATTTTGAGCGGAATTTTAGATCAATATTCCTTTTTAAAGGATTTTCAGGTTGTCCTGACTTTCTGTGATTTTGCAAATGACAAAAAGATAAATCAGATTTCAGAATTTTTTGAATCCCGGAAGATAAGGATTGCAGCCCGCAATACTTCAGGAATAATCGACGGTTCTCTGGAATTTTTATAGTTTCGTTTTCGGCGAAGACAATTTTTGTGCGGTAAACGAGTCGCAATAAATAAGCGTGAAGCTGTAGATTTCGCACGAATCATGCGCAAAAATTCTCTGATGAAGAATACTGTATTATTTTTCCGGAAGCCTGATTTTTCCAGATTTTTCAAGTCCGAATATCGTATCAAGAATTTTCTGCTGCGCTTCAAAAGAATCCTTGCAGGAAACATCGGTGTTATACTGCATATCTTCTGTTATCATCTGCTCCGCACGTTTTGACATATTGCGGAAAAACGCATCCTTGACTTCCGAAGTCGCTTCCATCAAGGCATATTCCAGATCCATAACATCGATTTTCTTTAGAACCAGCTTAACGGCACTGTCCTTTAAAAGATAAATGTCGTCAAAAGTCATCGCATTTTTCATGTCCGCCTCCAGTTTCGTCTTATGAAAGATTTTTATTCAGCTTTAAAACTATGATAGCACGGCGGACTTGCAAATAATGACAGTCTAATTTTTTTCCAAAAAAAATATTTTTCGTGATATAATTTTCAGACTTGCATTATATGACAGTGTGATGATGTATACTGAAACTACAGTGAGGTGAGAAGATGGAAAAATCAAATTATCCACAATTAGATGAAGGACTTGATGAGAAAGTTTTTGGTTATAAAGGAATTGAATACAGCCTTTATGAATTACGAAATTCTGCAAATAATTTTCGTACAGATGACGCAAAATGTTATCGTAATATCGCAAAAGCAAAATATTCAAAAATATATAATTGTGAACAAGACTTTGTTCCAGTAAAACTTTTGGAAGAAGTATACGGATTAGACGAAACTTTCAAAGAAATATGGCGTGAAGTCCCTGATAACAAAAAATATACTGTGAGTAACCTTGGTCGAATAAAGCTAAATGGAATTCTCGTTCACCAAGATGATGAAAATTTTAACGGTTATCTTAAAATGACTAAAACTACAGAAGGCAAAGATTCAGATAATCGCTCTGAAAATATTTATATCTTTGTCGCAAAAGCTTTTTTCTCACTTGAAGAACTTCACGGTAAGTGCATTCACCACATCAACAACAACGGATATGACTGCCGCCCGGAAAATCTGATTCTGCTGGAAAAGGACCAACACTCAATAGTTCATAATTTTCCTGTTTCAGAACTGACGGAAGATCCAAATTATGGGCAATAGACGGCTTTCACTTTCTAATTACCGCAGGGCTTTACAGATTGACAAGCTGATTGCAGCGGAAAAATATCCGAACGTCGCTTTTCTGATGCAAAAATTCGAATGTTCGGAGGCTACGGTTCTGCGGGCAATAGAAACTCTAAGAAACGATTTCGGTGCGGAAATATCATACGACCGCAACAGAAAAGGCTATTACTACGCTGAACCGCATTTCCGCCTGATTGCGAGCTTCACTACCGAAAAGCAGATTATCGCCGCGCACCTGATGACAAATCTGCTCAAAATTGTAAAGGACACGCCAATTTATAATCAGGCGATTGAAGTATACAAAAGCCTAGAAAACGAGCTTGACGGAAACGAAAAACTGAACGCGGCAAAACTTGAAAACCGGATTGTGTTCCTCGGAATGAACGCGGTAAAAATAGAAGATAAGCTATGGAATCTAATCGAAGAATCCATGATGAAAAACCGCCTCATCCAGTTTGACTATTATAAAAATGGCAGGCGTTATGAAGTTACCGTTGAGCCTTGGCAGCTTGTCTACTTTCAGGGAATGTGGAGCTTGTACTGCTACAATAAATTCTACAAGGAAACTCGGCTCTATAATCTTCCTGCAATCACGAATCCAAAAATTTTGGACAAAACTTTTACGCTTCCGCCGGACTTTGAATTTGAAAAGCACAGCAAAGGCAGCTTCGGAAAATTCATCGGAAAAGAAAACTACAGCTTCAAACTGAAAATCCGCAAGGAAAAAACCGACTACATCCGAATGTACAAATGGGCGGACGACCAGAAATTCGAGGAACAGAGCGACGGAACAGCAATAATGACTTTTACAAGCAACCAATACTACCCCGTCCTGAACTGGATTCTGGAAAAAGGAATGTATGTCACTCCACTTGCGCCGCAAAAACTAGTTGATGCCTGGAGGGAGAATGTCCTTGCGATGTATGAGGAAGCGCGGTAGGTGTGAGGTTGTTTCTCCGTTTTTTATTCCCTAATCACCACAATCCTGTCAAACTTGTACATTCCACTTTCAAAAAGAACGATAAATGGAATTTCCATGCAGAATGATTCGCCATAGTCAAACACGGCAACTGAATAATTCTGTCCGCCACGACCTTCAAAATAGGCGTTATTAATAGAAGAAATTATCTTCTTGCTGACCATCACGCAGCATTTTGCGGAAGACAATATCGCTTCTGAAATTGCCTGAGACTCGCTGTCGTCTGACTTCATAAAATCGGCAAATGAATAATCCTCGCTTCCAAACAAAAACGGAATATAGCACTTTTGCCCCGCGACTTTAGGCAAGAATGACTTTTCTGTTTCATCCGTTGTTTTCGGGTCTATTAAAAGTAAAAATTCCGCGCCGACTTCCAAATCCGTGTTCACAGGCTTTACATCAACATTTTCAGGAAAATCCTCAAGGGATTCCTCGTCAAAATATTCAAAAATTTCTTCCGGATCATCATCCGCCATTGCAAACAAAAGTTTTGACAATGCTATTTTGTAATAAATCTGATATTTGCCGTCTTTATAAGTAATCGACTGAACATAATCAATGCAGGAAGTGAACAGCAGAGAATTTAAAAATACTTCGACTTTCCAATCCTGTGAAACTGCTAGAGTTCAACAATCAGCAAAAACTTATACCATTCCAAATTGCCCTTAAAAAAAGACTTTTCATTTCAATATGTTCTAATAATTAACCTATTTTTTCGTTGCTTCTGTTTCATTTTTTTGAAGTTATTTTCTCCAAATAAAAGATAGCTCCTATTTCTCGTAATCTCAGAACGCTCGAAAGAAGAATTGGTCCAAATACAGAGATAATGATTATAAATGTCCAAAAATATGAAATTTTATCAAACCCGAAATTCAATATTTCTCTATAAAAAGTTATATAAAACATAATTCCCAATGCGGAAATAAAATATCCGATTACTGGCATTATATATGCTCTTCCATTGATTTTACCTTTAAACTTTTTACCATCAAAGACATAATCTCCATAAGCATTCTTTATTTTTTTCATAATTGAATATGCATCTGAAGAATTTAAGATAAAATCCATCTCTTTTTTAGACAGTCTTATTTTTAAATAAGACTGTAGATAGAAATAGCCCATTGTTTTATCTTTCAAATATTCTGTTCTTATGGTTTTAAATTTCATTGCTTCTTTATTAAAAACTTTGAAATATTTCTTGAAAAGAAATCCCATAACAGTAAGAATTATTGGCAATATAAATTTTACTAAAATTTTAACCATAAAAACCTCCTGTAATATTGTCATTTAAAATCTGTTTAACATCCTAAACGGTTAATAATCTTCATTGAAATTTATCTTTTCTATACTGTTCTGCCAAAAACAAAGAATCAATGGTTTTCATCGCCACATTCTTATCTTCATTATTTAGACAAGTAAAACTTCTTAGCATATACGGATAATCCTGTACTATTCTCACAAGCCATGAATCAGTATATCTAGCGTCAGGTTCATTTCCTGTAAGAATCCATTCATAATGAACTTTTAGCTTATCAGCTATTTTTAATAACTTAACAAACGATGGATTTAGACGTCTGTTTTTCCAATTATACAACTCCCGAACACTTACTATATCAATTATAAGTTCATAAAATTTTTCATCATATTTTTTACTAAAATTTTGAGTTAATGATTCAATCTGATTTTCAATCCTATATACTATACATTCTGGACTTAATCCCAATCTATCCTGATAAGTTGATTCTGTCCAACAATCATCTAGTTCACCAAACAAAAGCCAATGTGTTGAGACAGTCAAATATTTTGCAATTGCATATAATATTGCCGGCTCAGGAACAGTGCCCCTTTTTTTCCATTGAGCAAATGCAGACGTGCTAACGCCTATTGCATTTGCCAAATCTTTTGCCTTTAAGTCATAATCAACAAGGCACTCTTCTATTCTATCAAAAATTGTCATTTACATAAGAATACAGTAAAAACACTCATTTTGTCAATATTTAATTTTCAAATTGATATAATAATATTATATTATTATATCAATTTGTTATTACAAATATATTACACATCAAACAGAATGAAGAATTCATACTCTTGATTTTTTCCTGATTTTTTCTCAAAATTGAATTCTTCAGTTTACTTCTTAAAATACCGATAATTAACTAGGATTATTTTATTCTAAGGAACTGGAAATATAATGAAACTAAAATGTAGAAATATAGGAAAATTATCTTCCGCAGAAGTTGATATTAATACAATTACTCTAATAGCAGGACTTAACAGTACTGGAAAAAGTACTGTCGGAAAACTACTTTACTGTATTTTTAACAGTTTCTATAACTTTGAAGAAGAAGCTACTTCTACTTTAAAAAACTTTATACGAAATCAATTTTTTGAAACAGCATATCCCTTTCCTTCCATTGATGAGTGCGTAGAAGAATTATATAAACTACGATTCCAGCCAAATAAAGAAATTAAAATTATAGAAACTACAATAAAAGAATTTGCTGGAGAAAGATTCTTTACAAAGAAAAACAAACTTGTTTCGGAAAGAGTTCTTGAACTTCTTAACCTTTCAGATGATGAAATTTATAAATGGATTTTACAGGCCAAATTCTACTCAGAATTTGGAAATCAAATACAAAATATTTTTTTGGAACAAAAAAATTCAACTGTCGATTTATGTATAAAAAACTCTGAAATCTCAGTAGGTATAGAAGAAAATAAAATATACAGTCTTAAAAATTTTCAAAATTTAAAAACAGAAACTATTTATATAGATGATCCATTTGTTTTAGATAATCTCTCACAACGCTCTCGTTATTTTGGCTATGGTAGAGATCACAAATCTCATTTACAAAGAAAACTTTCAGAAAGAATTGTCCAAGACTCAGATATGGATTCTGCAATAAAAGATTTATTAACAACTAAAAAACTTGAAAATATATATAACAAAATTGATTTTGTTTGCAAAGGAAATATAGTTTCAAGCAAAACAGGATTCTCTTTTCAATATGAAGATACAAAAGAAATATTGAATATCGGAAATCTTTCAACAGGCTTAAAAACCTTTTCTATTATAAAAACTCTTTTATTGAATGGAACTTTAACCCAAAATGGAACTATAATTCTTGATGAACCAGAAATTCACCTTCATCCTGAATGGCAAAAACTGCTAGCAGAAATTATTGTCTTAATTCAAAAAGAATTTGATATGCATATATTGATTAATTCTCACAGCCCATATTTTATAAAAGCAATAGATGTATATGCAAAAAAATATAAAATCCGAAAAACCTGTAAATTTTATCTAGCAAAAGACGATAAATCTCATAAAACTGCACAATTAAAAGATGTATCAAACAATCTTGAAGAAATTTACAAACTTCTTTTTATTCCTTTACAAGAATTGGAAGATGAACGGTCAGAAATAGAATCGGAGGATTCTAATGATTGATTTTTCTAAGCCCAACAAATTGACAAATTACCAAAAAACATTAAAAGAAATTTCTTTTGATAGAGCAAATAAGCAATATATGACGCAATCAGAATTTAAAGCTATTGATTTTGATTGTGTAAAAGAGTCTTATTATTCTGGGTTACGTTCTAATGATGCATTAATCATTACTGATTTTTCAAAAGGAAAGTTTCTTTTCATAGAGTTCAAAAATGGAAATATAAAATCAGAACTCGAAAAAGAAAAAATTAGATCAAAAATTGGAGAAAGCCTATTGATTATAAATGATATACTCCAAGAGAATCTTACTTTCGATAAGCAGAATATAAACTTTATTCTTGTCTATAATAAAGATAAAAACCAATCTTTTGAAATGCAACGGGCTGATTCTATAAACAAAATAGCCACACTAATTGCCGGTGATGCGAAAATGTCCTACTTAATTGATGGATTCAGTCATTATAAAATATGTTTTCATGATGTAAAAACCATAAATGAAGATGAATTTAAAATTATTACTAAACAACTAGAAAATTCTTCTTATAAGTTCTAAAAAACTCTACTTCACATCCCCATATACCCCTTCTCAATCAAATCGCTCATATACTCAACTGAATATTTTTCAAGATTTATTTTTCTTGTGGGCAATTTGCGAAGCTCTTCGATTTTTACTTGCAAGGAATTTTTATCATCTGAAAAGTCAAACAGGAATTCAGGCAAACCGCAGTCTGTTAAAATCTGGGTGAATGTTTCTATCTTGTTTGCGATTATTTTTTTGCCGAAAGAAAGGGATTCAACCAGAGTAAGTCCGAACCCTTCATGTAGCGATGGAAAAACCAAAAATTCGGCAGCCTGAATATATTCTTTTATTTCCTCATCTGTTTTATATCCCAAGAACTTAATTCTTGTATCATTTTGCGAAACGGAAGTAATTTTCTGAAAATATGTGTCATCATCACATTTTCCAATTATCTTAAGAGAAAAGTCAAAACTGCATGAATTAAAAAGTTTTACAAGTTCCAAAATGCCCTTGTTTTTTGCGATGCGCCCAAAGCAGACAAAGACATTCTTTTCAAATTTATTCGGGTCAATTTCTGAAAACTTTTTCACATCGCAACCGGGAATCAGCATTTTTAAATTTAAAAAATTAAAGGTCTTTGCAATTTTCAAGTCATTTTCTGAAACACAGTAATTCAAATTATAGAATCCAGAATATTTGGACATACGCTTCATGTAAAGTTTTTTTAGGAACAAAAATGATTTTGTGTGGAAAATAAATCCATGAGAGGAAAAAAACAGTTTATAACCATAAATTGATTTTTTCTGAACAAGAAACTTATACAGGAATTTAACATCATTTAAGTGTACAACTTCAACAGAAGAAAGTTTCTTTTCCAAAATTTTTCTGCCAGCTTTGCTTCTTAAATAAGTCATGCCCTTAAAATAAAAAACAGGAACACGGATAGTTCTGATTCCATACTCAACAGAATCGGAGATTTTTTTAACAAACCTGTCGCCTACAAAAACAGAAACCTCATGCCCTTTTGCAATCAGATTTGCAGCAAGATTTTTTACATAAAGCTCAATACCGCCAATATGCGGAAAATAAATGCTTGTAATCAGAAGAATTTTCATAAAGAGTTCAGCTCCTTGTTATGATTTTGTGGGAAATACAATATGAAGAAGAATTTTCAGAAACCATTTTCTTAGTAATTGATGTAACTATTCCTAAGCACAAATAAAACGAAGTATCAAAAAATGCCAAAGAAAATCCTGAAATAAAAAAAGCAACTACAAGTCGCAAAGTTGCACCTTTTGATGAAACAAGAGAAAAGAATAAAAAAATTACAAACATAACAACACCAATAATTCCTTCCTGACCTAGCAAAAGAGCAATATGCAAATGACCGTAATCACCTTTTCTATAAGAATAAATAAATTCTCCATTTCCAAAACCAAATCCAAATAATTGATTTTCAAAATTAAAATCATTTATCTTTTTCAAACCATCAAAAATTACAATTTTACTTCTAAAACTAGCATCTTTTTGTAAAAGGAAAAAAACAAGGATTATAGAAACTGAAAATATCATTGTAAGCAAAAAAAATTTTGCAAACTGCCCTTTTTTAAATTTTGAGTAGTAAAAATCAAATAAAAGCAACATTATCTGAGTTAGAACAACAGAACGTGAGAGAGTCAACAATGCAAAAAACATCAATTGAACATAATTTCTGAAATATTTTTTATCATTGAATTTCTTGTATAAAAAGAAACATACCAAAGCAAAATTCTGAATTACTAATGCAAGAAAATTTGTATCGGAATAAAAAGAATTTCCTTTAAAATTATAGAAAGATGAAATCAGTCCTTCTGAAATCATTGCTATATAACTTGTGTAATATCGATAAACAACTTCGACTAATAAGTATATCTTAAAAAAAGAGATTGCAAGATCAAATATATATAGAATTTGCTGTAAATTAATTTTCTTTAAAAATCCTTGAACTGTCGAATAATAAAAAATTGGCAAAGTATAAAAAAGCAAATAATAAAAAATATTATTTTTTGATAGATTCTTTGAAAAATACCATGAAAACAATGCAATCGATGCATAAATTGAAAAATATCTGATTTCAGTTTTATTGAAAAAACAAGTCCGCACATAAGAAAAATAAAGAGGAACAAATAACGCAAGGACAATCAAAAATCCAAAAAGATGACTTGCCGCAAATATTTTGAATCTAAAAATACAAAACAAAAATAACAAAAAAAAATAGTTCTCAAAAATATTCAATTTCTTTATCTTTCCCATCAATTCAAAATCTCCTTCCACTGGCAGAGAATATTCTGCTTGCAGAATTTTTCACTTTCCTCTTTTGCACCGTCAGACAATTTTTGTTGTAGCTCAAAATCATGTACAAACTGCAACATACATTCAACAAAATATTTCTGATTATGAAGAGAAACTATAAAGCCACTTTTTGAATCTGAAATTATGTCAGAAGGACCGGTCGGAGTATCATAAGAAATCACAGGCAAGGCACAAACTCCAGCTTCTATTAAAACCATAGGAAGCCCCTCAAATTTTGAAGTCATCAAAAGGCAAGAAGAATTTTCCATTTCTGTTTGAATATCTTTAGAAACCAATGACCAGTTTATTCTATTTTCAAGATTTTCAGATTCTATAAATTTTTCAAAATCAGTTTTGTATTCACCATTTCCGATAATTCTAAAATTCCAGTCATAATTTTTTTTGCAGAACTTTCTTATAATCTTGCATAAGTCAGAAAATCCTTTTTGCCTGGAAAGTCTTCCTACAAATAAAAACTGCTTGTTCTGGAAATTTGGAGATTTTCTGAATTCCATATTTGTAAAATTATAAATCACGTTCGTATTCCGATTTATTTTCTTGTATTTTTCCAAGTCTCTGTTTGTCAAAATTACAACTTGACTTAATTTTTTGAAAAGAATCTTTCTTAATACTTTCTGGTAAAACGGAGTTCCGTCATAGCAAAAATGCTCCCAGCCAACAGTTTTTGCCTTTAATTTCGGACTGCAATAAGACAACACAAGGTTACAGATAATTCCAACTCCAATAATAAAATCGAATGAATCAAAAAAATCTGAATGTTTTTTTATATATTTGACATAATCAAATTTTGTAAAAAAATTTATTCTCCGTCTTTGAATTTTTGCATCAATGAATCTGATTTCTGAATTAAGTTTGTAAATTGATTTTTTTTCAGAAAAGTCAAACGAAACAATTGTAATATTGCAAAAACGAGAAAGTTCATTTGCAAGATTACAAAGCATACGTTCTCCGCCTCCATTATAAGAATAATCTTTGGATAAAAAACAGATTTTCATATTTATATTCCCAAAATTATATTTTTTATAAAGCAACTTATCTTCAATTTTTTATCTGAACAACAGTTCATTTTGTAAAAATTTCTCCAGTACCAAAACAAGAATTTAAAGCGTTTAAAAGTTCCAAGATTTTTGTAAAACTCAATCGATTCTTTTACTTCTTTCTGATGGCTCAAATTCAAATCTTTATGCAAAAGAGCTTGCAAAATTTCAACCTGTTCTTTTATAAAATGAGAATTTTTCTTTTTTGCAGCATTTTTAATTTTCACCCAAAATTTCCATTTTTCATTTTTAGTAACATTTGTTTCGTGCTGACGGTAATATAAAACACACTCATTAACATAAGTCACTCCGCCATTCACAGAAGCAATCAAAGCCAGCCAATAGTCATGGAATTTTACGTTTTCAGGAATCGGAATAGATTTTTGAACTAGAGATTTCCTAAAGATACACGCCGCTCCCTGAAAAATATTTGAATGCAGCAAAAAGAAAAACCAGTCATCTTTTGAATTTGGCAAGAAATCAATTTTTGAACACGACAATAAATCTACTCCCGTAGACTTTGCTATTTCATCACAGAGAAAAGCATTTGCACCGACTAAATCATTGTTGCCTATATTTTCAAGCAAAACTTGAAGATGATTTTCAGTCCAAATGTCATCCTGATCGCTCAATGCAATATAATCACCAGAACAAAGAAAAATAGCTTTCTCAAAATTTTTCTTAAATCCAAGATTTTTTTCATTCGTAAAAACCTTTACACGGAAATCTTTTTCGGCATATTCATTCAAAATTTTTAAAGTAGAATCTGTTGAGCAGTCATCACATGCAACAAGTTCAAAATCTTGAATTGACTGAGAAAGAATTGAATCCAACTGCTCACGGAGATATTTTTCTCCGTTGTATGTGGCAAGTGCAATAGAAACTTTCATTTTGATACTTCCTCACAAAATCGTTCAAAACCACTTTGAACAAGCTGTCTTGCCTGACTTGCAGAAGGCTTTTCCAGTTTTCCAGAAACAAGATGTTCAATTTTATCCAACGAAGACTCAAAAACACTTATCTCGCTATCAAAAATGTCTTGAATCTCAACCATTCGGTCTGTCATTTCCAAAACTTCCAAAAGACCTTTCATTTTATGCTCGTAGCTTAAAGAGATAAACGGAATTTCATTATTTATTGCAAACACAACAGAATGATACCTTGTTCCAATTACAAGACAAGATTTTTTTATGATTTCCTGCTGCACATCTGAACTTTGATTTTCATCAATTACGATAATATTTTTATTTCCAGACATTTCTTTCAGCTTCAAAAAATATTCATAATCGTTTATAACCGACTTATAAGTCTGCGGAAGCATTACAATCTTTTTATCAGCAAACTTTGTTTCAAGAATCTCAACAATTCTTAAGTAGAATTCATCTATTTTTTTCTGTGGAATTTCTTTGTAACGTGGATGCCATGTAAGAGAATTCGGAACAAATACAACATATTCAGAACCATCAATGTCTTTTAGTATGCTTTCAGGAATTTTTGTCGCAGGAATCTCAAGAAATGACGAATCAACAACCTCATCGGCATCCACTTCAAACTGCCCTGCAATATCTACAGAAACTTTGTCCCTCAAACTGATATAAGAAAAATATTTCAACAGCCGGACACTGCATTTTTTAAAGAGTTTTTTCTTGAAACTTTCTTCAGTAAATGGTCCAATCGACCTGCCCCAGTAAAAAACAGGCTTGTTAAGCCTTCTTGCAACATCCAGCTGCCAGATATGATCCCAGTTGGTAAAACCGCCCATACACATTCCGCCGGGGGCACACACAACTCTGTCATATTCTTTCAAAAGGTTGTGGAACTTTCTTAAAGACGGATGCAAATATGAGAATGAGAAATTATCAAACAGAAAACCAATCCGCTCAAATCTTACAAAACAGCGGACTCTTGGTATATTTATATACGAGACATTTTCTTCTTCAACTTTTATAGAATCTATCAGCCATTGTTCTACACATAGGAAAATAACATCTATCTGATATTCAGGAAAAGCCTTGCTCATTGCCCTTATAAAAGCCTTGTGGGCAGCCTCATCTCCACGGTTTGCAAGAGGTTGGTTTATAACAGCTATTTTCATTTTTATCTCCTTGCAATTCTATTTATTTTATTTTCGACTAACGGTAATAACCATTTTTCAAAGTATTTTTGTCTTACAAAATCAATTATAGTACCACAGGTAAACACTATTATTACGGAAACAAACGCAAATAAAGGAAAGAACAATGACATATACTGTTTATCAAGCGTATGAAAAATCCCATCCCAAATGAGCTGGCGCCCTACATTTGAATCATGGAACAAATAAATCCCAAAAGTTGTTGAAGCCACTGTGTTGATGAATCGATTTGTTTTTATTTTTATTACACTAAAAAAACTTAAGAGAGATATTACTGCAATGAAAGCAAATAATATCTCTATACTTTCAAAAAAAATTCTAAAAACTTTCCCTGTTACACCTTGCCCTATATTTCCTGTAATTATCATGTCACAGAAAATAAATACACACCATGAAAAACAGAATAAGAAAAAAGAACCCCATTTACAGAATGTAATTTGATTCTTTTTCATCCATGCTCCTATTAAATAGAAGAAAACAGCTCTTTGAATTCCTTGATACTTAAAATCAAAAACTGATGTCATATATAAAATAAACAAAAAAAGTACTATAAATGGAAAAGAAAACTTACCTTCAACATTTAAAAATATTTGATTAAGAACAGGAATCATCAGAAACAATAACATATAACTTGTAACGAACCACCAAGAATTTGATGTAATTGGAAAAAAAACTGTAACCAAAAGTCCTAATTTATTATTGCTGTTCATATATGGGAAATTGTATATACCACACATTTGTACCCCCCCCCATATTATAATCATCAGAATTGAATAGAAATAAACTTCAAGTATAATTTTCAAAAGTCTTTGAACTTTATACTCCTTGTCTATCATAAAATAGCCTGTCAGTGCAAAAAAAAGCCCCACTCCAATTTTTCCACCGGGAATCAAAAATGATGTAAAAATACGATTAATAAAACTTCCTGTAAGCCAGATTTTACTTTCTGAAGAAAACAATACGTGCCTTACTCCATGACCTGCATAATGCGCGGCAACAATCATAAACATTGCTATAATTCTCAACATTTCAAAATTAGATGAGCGTTCTGTATTTTGGCGAGTGATTATTACACTATCTTCTTTTATGATTCTGTTATAGTTTTGAGGATTTTTTTGATTAATCGTACTAAAATCAATATTTTCTGCCATTTTATTTCATTTCCCTAAAAGACCTTTTACAAATTTTGTTCCCTTATCTCCAAGAACTTTTTTTGCTACACTCTTTGCAACTCCAACAGAATCTTCATGTATGCACATAATTTTCTGAAGTGCTTCATTTTCGTTCTCATCAGTGGTAAAAATTTCAAAAAAAATAGGTTTATCTGTAACTTCAGGCTCAACAAAGCGTTTATAAGTTTTTTCGAATTCTTCTTTGTTTGATGCACTCAAATATTCAAATCCCAAGTCCTCTGCATAATGGCGGACAAGAACTGGTGATTTTTTTCCAAAATGTCCTTCTGCCGCCACAAATTTATTAGTTTCTTCTCCCCACTGATAACAATGATTAAAAAATGTCTTGAATTCCTCGCCAAGTCCGTTATTCACAAGCATTATTCTTATGTTTTTCCCTAAATGCCTGTTTCCAAGAGCATTCATATCATAGAAAAAACAAAGGTCACCAAATATTCCAAAATATAATTTTTCAGGATTCAATACAGATGCTCCAAGCAAAGTTGAAACACCGCCGTCTATTCCATAGCCTCCAACATTTGAAAACCCCTGTACAGTATCCGGCAATTCAAAAAAATTCCATGAACGCAGGCTGTTTAATATTCCAAAGTGGATTACAGAATTCTTAGGAATCAGACCGTGAAGTTTTTGCGCTGCATAAACATTTGAAAAAGGAAGTTCCGGCTGAATGTCATGAAGAATTTTCAGATATTCATTGCATTCTGAAAAATATGTCACAGGAACTTTTTCACCTTCTGAATAATATCTGAAAAAATCTTTCTCCCTCATTTCAAAGACATTTTCAAGACTTCTGAAAGTATCGCGGAGTTCTCCGTCTTCACTTACACGCCATGCTTTACTTCCTCTCATTCTGGTAAGGGCTGCAATTTCCCCAATATCAATAACAAGGTCAGGCTTATACCTACCCCACGATACTTTCTGCTGGCTTAATGCAAGATAAAATTTAACCCCATATTTTCCGCTATAACCGCTAGTATGCTCACAAAATACAACTGCATTATTATGTTCACAGAATGAATCTATAGCTTCTGTAAGTTCTTTAGTCATTATTTCATGAGAACCAACAAATACGGCTATTTTTTTATCTTTTGGCAGAACGGGTAACTTATCACCCAAAGCAAACCTTTTTATACAGCGTACATCTGGAAGAGTCTTGCAGTTATATCCATGGTCATATCTAGTCGGCATGTTTATATGCACAGGACCTTTTCCATGATGATTTAATTCAAGTATTGCTTTATTTACCTTTAATTCACACTCCCAAAAATCTTCATCATCCTTTACATACGGAAGCTGAACACTCATTTTTACGGTATCTTTCGGCTGAACAGTTCTGTCTATTTGCTGGTCAATCAGATTTCCGACCTGACACTGAGTACGAGTAGATGTTAAGGCCAGAATGGGGAGCTTTCTGTAATATGCTTCTGTTAGCCCCGGAAAATAATTGCGACTTGCAGTTGCGGCTGTACAACTCAAAACTATAGGTTCTCCGCTTTCTGCTGCCATTCCGCAAGCCATATAAGCTGCACTGCGCTCATCGACGCACGACCAAACACTAAAAAACGGATCGTTCTGTACCGACAGAACGAATGTGTGGTTGGTCGAGCCTGGAGAAACAATAATCCTTCGGATTACATGTTTCTTCAGGCTCGAAATGACAATCTGTACATCAACTTCATCTGTGTAATATTTTTGCATATATGTTTTTCCTTTTTATTCAAATTGATACAAATGCATCTTTATCAGAATGATTTTTATTTTCTGTTTTAAATCTGCTATGTCTTTTATGTGAAGTTTTCCTTTTGTTCCATGTAAGTTCTGCAATACTTCGTTCACTGGAATACTGTTAAAAACAGGATTTTGAATAAGAACTTCAAGACAATTTTTCAATCCGTCTTCCGGCTTAACAAATGTACTAACATCTAAAAACTGTGCAATCTTGGAATTGTCAAAAATGCGGTCAAAATATCTGTCGTAAATTACCTGATATTTTCCATAACCGTTAAGTCGAAAACTTTTTTCTTTCAGCATTTCCTCAAAATCTATTCTGTTTTTCCTTAATGTTTCTGAATAAATCTCAAAAACTTTCTGCCATTTTATAGTGCTATTTCCAGTAATATGAAAAGCTTCTCCGCAAGCATTTTCTTTTCCAATCAATGCAGCAATTCCTCGTGCTACATCATAACCGTAAGTAAGAGTCGTGGTGTGTTCTGCAATATCCTTTGAAAAAACAAGCGCACCGCATTTCAGTGCAGTAAAAAGCCAACTCTCTTTTTCCATAACGCCAAGTTGCAGACGGTTTTCAGAGTATGTAATGTAAGGTCTGATTATTGTCCAGTTCTTATGCGTACTATCAAAAAGGATGTTTTCCTGCCGAGCTTTTGCCAGAGCATATTCATCAGTTGCAAGATATTCTTCATCGTTACTTATATCCAAAAGACGCGGAGATTTTTCTGTTATAGGTTCTTTTGATTCTGCATAAACTCTTGAAGATGACAAAAATACATACTGCCGACAAGACGAAAGGAACAATTCCGCCATTTCCTTGAATTCTTCCGTACTGTAAACCATAAAATCGACTATAGCATCCCAATCTTTTTTATTTAGAAGAGCAGTTACAAAGTTTTTTTCTTTAGCATTTCCTTTAATATACGAAACATTTTCTTTATGTGAACTTCTTTCTTTTCTGGAAGTTACAAATATTTTGTTCTTACTGTCTTTCGAGAGAATATCAACAAGATGTATGCCCATTGCACCGCTTCCGCCTAAAACAAGAATTTTCATCATCTATCCCTCTTTTTATTAAAAAATTGTCTTACCATATCGAAAAACCTTTTTTTCTGATTTTTATTCAGTCCAATTAAATACATGCATACCATGGTTTGAACCACGCAGAATAAAATCTGCAAAACAGAAGAAAGTATTGTTTTCGGAAAAAATATAAACATTGCTGCTGCTACCACGCCAGAAATCGTACATACTGCTGTCAGCGGAAATACAACTTGAACGATAAAGTTTCTTACAGAAAATCCTGTCTGTTTTTTTACAATTACAAGCCTTGCAATCATCATTAAAACAGTTATTGCACTAGAAACCACAAATGTCGTCCATACTGCAAAACCAATGTTAAAAAACACAAAACTGAATGCAAAAATAAACAACTGCATTATTCCCAAAGTCAGCTCATAAGTCCTCATTTTTCCAGGTGCTCTGGCGGCAGTTTGCAATGGAAAACTAAGTGAATTTATGAGGACTTCAATCAATGAAAGTCGGGTAAAAAGAACAGTCCATTCAGGAACATTTTTAAGCCATAAACCGAGGACAAAATCAAGATGAAGAACAAGGGGAAGTGTAAAAATCCACATCAGAAAAAATGTCATCTTACTTCCATTATTTACAAGACGGAACATTTCTTCCTTGTTTCCTGCAGAATATTCTTTTATTATCGGAGGATAAAGACTTGTATTGAAATTTGCAGAGAATACGCTGACAGCATTTGTAACCTGTTGTGCTATGCTTCTTGCAGCAACGACAACTGGGGTAAAGAACTGATTTATTAAAATCGTTACTGCCTGATTTCTGATAATGGTTGTAAACTGACCAAAAAGCGTCCAGCCTGTAAAACCAAAGATTTCCTCAAACTTTTCTTTATCATAGACAAATCTGAATTTACATTCGGCATAATGTTTCCGGCAATAAAACCTGTACAAACTAGTATTTATTACTGCAACGCATAAAAGAAGAATTCCATACAAAATTAGTTTATCCAACTTACCGATTTTTAATACAAATACAACAGCAAGCTTTAACAGAGCCTCCACAATGCTGACATACGCATAAACATTCATATTTTCATGTGCAATTATCAGACTCATATACGGAGTTGTTAAAATCGTAAACAGAAAAGAAAGAACTGCACACTGGTAAATCCATCTTGTAGCCGTAAGTCTTTGCACTGGAACTACAAGCCTTGTATTGACAAACCAAAGCCCTGCAGTTTCTGCTAGAACAATTATTATAATTGCAATGACTGCATAAATAGTCAGTGTCACAGAAAATATTTTTGAAAGGTTTTCATTGTTACCCTTTCCCATTTCAAATGAAAAGAATCTCTGGCTTGCCGTAGCCATCGCTCCCGACAAAAAGCCGAACATCGTTACAACTCCAGCAACAACATTGAAAATTCCGTAATCTTCCGCGCCAATTGTATTCAGAACCACGCGCACCGTGTAAAGGCTCACAAGCATTATGAGAATTTGCCGAAAATAGAGAGCGATAGTGTTTTTTGCTATGCGAGAAGTAGATGCCATTATTTTCTATAAAGCCCTATAGAAATTTATCAAATCTGCTAATTTATCATGTTCCGATACCGAATCTATATCGTGTAAAAAAAATGTATTTTCCTGCTCACTTCTCTTTATAATCATTAAAAGTGAAATAAGATTATTTCTTTGAATTTTACACATATCATAAAAATCATTTTCTATTTCTTCAGAACTTTTTGAAAAAAGATATTTTCGAAATTTTCTTATTAATCCAACAATTACATCTGACAGTTGCAAATAAAAATCATCTTTTGAATTTTTAAAAACATAATTATCAAATACAGAATTATTTTCTATGATTTTTAAATCATAAGACTTTATTATGTTTTGAATTTCATTTTCCTCATCAAAAACATGGAATGAATTTAAATTTTTTTCAATTCCATCCACATAAAAACTAAGAAAGTCGTCTAATAAAATATTGTCAGGATTATTTTTTATAAATATCAACTCACTTGCAAAACCGATTTCAAGAAATTGTAATAAAATTGCCTTTTCTGAGTAATTTAATATTTTTGAATTCTTTGTAAAACTTATAATACCTTTTAGAAAATCTGATTTTGTGTTCTCTTTTAAATTTGGATAATTATATTGTGAAAAAAAACTTGCTAACTGTTTATAATTTTCTTTGCAAACTAAATACAACAGATTTTTTATATTATCAAGAAGTTTTTTATCATTAACTCCAATTTCAACATTTATACTATCTATTACATCTACAATGGACCAATATAAAAAATTTAAAACTTCATAGTGAATTATGAAGTTTTGTTCTAAACAAAAATCAAGAAATTTATTCAATTTTTCCTGTTTTAATACATCAAGAAAATTTTTCGATTTTGTACAAATGTAATTACATTTTAATTCTTCGTTTGGCAGAGGCATATATTTTTGAAATTTTTCACGTATTATAACTTGTTCTTCCGGTTTCTCGGAGAAAACTAATCCACCTAAGACAAAGTAATCACATATTTCAACATTAAAATTATTTTTATCTATATGCAGTTTTCGTATATTTCCAGACTCATCGTAATAAAAATAATATTTATTATCAATTCCTGAATTATTATACAATGATTTTAGTTCTTCTCTTTCTATTGTAACATCTATAATCATAATTTTCTCTCTTCCTCTTCCCTCACATCATACTCCCCGCGCTTATACTTCACCAAAAATTTCACCAGCTTCATCTGTCGTGCCACGCGTTTGAACGAGAAGCTTGCGAACAGGCGGAAAAGCCATTCAAGGCCGAGCCGGGA
>OQVR01000283.1_pt1 | contig 22189 bp, 16 predicted proteins | sample 1691521 | NCBI WGS metagenome assembly OQVR01 (sample SAMN03418256, study PRJEB22391) | human gut metagenome | biome: human-gut; feature: organic feature; material: feces | host: Homo sapiens | place: Tanzania | collected 2013-01
CTCATTTCGGCGGTGTTTGCACAGTTGTAAGCAAGCTCTTTAATATTGTTGCTCCTGACAGAGCGTATTTTGGCGAGAAAGACGCTCAACAGCTTGCTATTATTAAGAGAATGGTAGCTGACCTTAATTTTGATATTGAAATCAAGGGCTGCCCTATCGTTCGTGAGGCAGACGGACTTGCAAAAAGTTCAAGAAACACTTATCTTTCAGCCGAAGAAAGACAGGCGGCACTTGTGCTTAGCAAGAGTATTGCACTCGGCAAAAAAATGGTTGAGGACGGAGAGCGTAACGCTCAAACCGTAATTGACGCTATGAAAAAGTGCATTTCGGCAGAACCGCTTGCAAAGATTGATTATGTAAGCGCAGTTGACGCATTGAGCATTACACCGATTGAAACATACAGCGGTTATGTGCTTACCGCAATTGCCGTTTATATCGGCAAGACAAGACTTATTGACAACTTTATTGTTGACATCGACACACTGTAAGCGTGTTTTCAGAAAGGGAGAGGGTTATGACAGTTACAATGCTTAAAAGTAAAATTCACCGTGCAACTGTTACTCAGGCAGAGCTTGATTATGTAGGCTCAATCACCATTGACGAGGCATTAATGAAAGCGTCGGGCATAATGGAGTACGAAAAAGTACAGATTGCCGATGTAAACAACGGTCAGCGTTTTGAAACCTATGTTATTGCAGGCGAGGAAGGCTCGGGTGTTATCTGTCTTAACGGCGCAGCGGCACACTTTATGACCATGGTCAAACAGCAGGGCGCACTGCTGGCAAAGGGTCGGCTGCTGGGCATTCAGTTCGATGTACTGTTCACTGATGACCTGTATTTCTCCATCAGCAAAAACGCCATTGCCACGGCCAACCGCCTGAAGATTGGCTTTGCCGAAAAGGGCTACCGCTTCTTTATGGACTCCCCCACCAACCAGATCTTCCTTGTGCTGGAAAATACCCAGCTGGCTGCGCTGGAGGGCAAGGCAAAGTTCGGCTTCTGGGAGAAGTTCGACGACACCCACACCGTGGTGCGCATCGCCACCAGCTGGGCCACCCGCATGGACGAAGTAGAGGCGCTGCTTGCACTGATGTAACGCGCTGCTTTATGCAGGTTACTTCTTGCTTTTTGCAGCGTGATATGGTATCTTTTGTATATAGGTATAGTTTTCGGGAGCGACAGGTAGAGATCCGATGGTTCCCTTGCCGCTTTTGAACAATGATTAAGAAGGAAGGACATTCACCATGGGCTTTTTTGACAAACTGTTCGGCGGCAAGGCCAAGGACGAAAACACCAGCAAATTCACCAACCAGAGCAAGACCATCCTGACGCCGCTGCAGGGCAAGGTGCTGGCGCAGGCTGACATCCCTGACGAGACCTTTGCACAGGGCATTCTGGGCCCCGGCTGCGGCATCGAGCCCACCGGTGATACCGTGTACGCTCCTTTTGACGGCACTGTGACCCAGATTGCCACCACCCTGCACGCTGTGGGTATGACCAGCAGCGAGGGGACCGAGCTGCTGATCCACGTCGGCATGGATACCGTGGACATGAAGGGTCAGGGCTTTACTGCTCTGGTCAAGGAGGGTCAGAAGGTCACCGCAGGCACTCCGCTGCTGAAGGTCGATCTGGATGCCATCCGCGCAGCCGGCCATCCCACCGCAACCGCCATCATCGTGACCGATGGTGCGGACGATGTGAAGATGTTGGCTGAGGGCGATGTTGCACCCGGCACTCCGCTGTTCAAGGTTTAAGCTTTCATAAGAAAAAACGGTTGCTGCACTATCCCGTGCAGCAGCCGTTTTTTCGTTATTCTTCTGCCGTATTCCACGGCTGCGGGGTGCTTTCCACCGGCTGACCGGGGGTGGAAAGGGCGCGCTCCATCAGCAGGGCAAGGTAGGCGTCCTGCAAGGCGTCTGCCAGCGGATATACCTCTGCCCCGCCGGCAAGATAGCCCTGCATCCTGTCCAGAAAACAGGCGATGGCGGTCTCGTCCTCGTTAAGCCCTGCCTGTGCGGCGGCAGCTGCCAGCGGGTCAGGCAGCGAGGTCAGTTGACGGCACACCGGTTCCCCGGCAGCATCCAGACAGCGCAGGGTATCATCGAACACTTCGCCCCGCTCTCCCTGCACACTGGTGTGGGTGCTGCGCAGATAGGAGTGGTACTGCACGCCGTTAAAATCCAGAAACGCCGTGCCGCCGCCCGCAAATTCCAGCGTGTGCTGCTGCAAGGTCTTTTCCACCAGAGCGCCGTTATGCACCGCTCCCCAGCGGGAATCCGTCTCGATGATCTTTTCTGTCCAGCTGCGGCCAGTCACCCGCACCGGCTGCTGCCCGGCACCTAGGAACTGCCGCGCCAGACTGACCGCGTGGTAGCCGTGCGCCACCGACAGCCGGGCAAACTGCGGCGTGCCCAGTGCGCCGCTGCGCACCGCCGCCAGCCGCTTTGCCAGCGTGGGGTACAGCCAGTACTGCTCTGCTACTTGCAGCTTTGCGCCCTGCCGGTGCAGCTGCCAGAGGGCGCGCAGCGCGTCCTCGTCCAGCGCCGCCGGGGTCTCGCTCAGCACGGCAAAACCCCGGGCAAGCCATTCGGTGCTGACGGCAGCGATGGACGCTTTGTTCACCGCAACCACCACAAGGTCCGGGTGCAGGGCAATGCACTGCTCCACCGAGGTGCTTACCGGCACGCCGTACTCCCGGTGCATCTTTTCGGCCTTTTCCTCGGTGCGGCAAAGCATGGCGCACAGCTCGAACCGCTCCGGCAGCGCCTGCGCGATGCGCCAGTAAAACAGCGACCGCCAGCCGGAGCCTACTACTATAAACCGCAGCTTAGCCATTTGCCTGTTCCTCCTGAATATGTTTTTGCAGCTCCTGTTCAAACCGCTCCGCGTCCAGCGGCAGGGTGAGCTTTTCCCCCAGCCACGCGGACAGGTAAGCCGCATCGGTCAGCTCCAGCGCCCGCACGCCCTCCACGCCGGGGGCGGTCAGGGGCGTGCCGTGCAGGATGGCATCCGCAAAGTTTGCCAGCATCTCCGGGTAAGGTTCTGCCTGCGGCGCGAACTGCTCGGTGGTGGTAGTCACGGTAAGCTGCTGGCGCTCGGTGCAGTTTGCGGTGCGGCGGTAGGTCTCGGTGTCCGGCGCATAGGTGTGCAGGGTGAGGGTATCCTCTTCCAGCAGGGCGGTGCCCTTGGTGCCCACAATTTCCAGCCGCTCGGTGTAGCTGCCCTCGCCGGTGGAGAGGATAAAGGTAGCCGTGCGCTGCTGCGGGTACTCCATCAGCAGCGTAGCTTCGTCATCCACCATGAAATCGTTATACTTGCCGTAGGGGATCACGGCATAAATGCTGGTCGGCATCCCGAACAGCCACTGCCAGATGTCCAGAATATGCTGTCCCTGATTGAGCAGTGCGCCGCCGCCCTCCCCTGCCCAGCTGGAACGCCAGCTGCCGGAGCGGTGGTACATCCATGTGCGGAAGTAGCGGCTGTTTTCCAGCTGCACCCGTTTGATCTCGCCCAGAGCACCATCATCTAGTAAACTTTTAAGCCGCATATACTTTTTGTAGCGGCGCTGATGGAACATCATAGCGAAAACAAGGCCGCTTTTTTCGGCGGCGCGGTTCATTTCCAGCGCCGGTGCCAGCGCGTTTGCGCTGGGCTTGTCGCACAGAACGTGCTTTCCGTGGGCAAATGCCTGCATCACCAGCGCCGGGTGGGTCTTGTGCGGAGTGACCACCAGCACGGCGTCAAACTCCTCCGCGTGGGTGTACAGCTCCTCGGCGCTGGGGCACACCCGCACCGTATCCGGCAGGGTGTCTTTTGCCCACTGCTGTGCCTCGGCGCTGCGGCAGACCACGGCGGTCAGACGCAATGCGCCTGCCTTTCCCTCTGCAATCATCTGGGCATACTTGCGCCCCATGACACCAGTGCCGATAACGGCTGCGCGTACTTCCTGCATGATGGTCCCTCCTGTTTTTCCACAATGTGTTTCGTTATGGGGAAAACTGCCTTTCACCCCTTCAGGCTTGCTTCAATGGCGGCTTTATCCAGTGCCTCACCGATAACGATGACGACCTCCTGCCCCTGTGGGATGGGGGCAAAAAAGCTTCCCGCCGCTTTGCGCCCGGGGAGATCCTTGCCAAGGACTGGGACGCCCTGACCGATGCCGACCTTGCCGCCCTTGCCGCCTGCGGCTACCGGCAGGCCAGCTGCGAAAAGCTGCATTTCGACCAGCACGCAGCCTTCAGCTCCCTTTGCTTTTTGGCGGATGCCAGCAGGTACTCTGCCTGCGGCGAAAGCGTCTCCGGCAGCAGGGCGTCCACGATGGCGATCACGCTGCCCAGCTGATACCACCGGTCCAGCGGGTCGTCCCGCAGGATATCGAAAAACTCGTCCACGTCAAAGATGCCGCTGGGCTCCACCACCACCCGGTCAAAGCCGCGCATGGCCATGGCGATGAGTTTGGTGCGCATCCGGCGCTGGTGGGTGTCGCAGTCGCACCCGCCGCTGATGGTCTCCACATCGCAGCCCGGACCCAGCACCTCCTGCACCAGCATGGCGTCCACATTTACCGCGCCGAAATCGTTTTCTAGAATGCACACCTTATGCCCCTGCTGTACCAGATACCGCACATACCGGCGCAGGAAAGTGGTCTTGCCTGCGCCCAAAAAACCGGTGATCAGGTCTACCTGAACCATATCTATTTACCTCCGTTGCAAAAACCCTCCCAGCGCCGCAGCGCCCGGGAGGGCTTGTATTTTAGTCTTTTTTCCGGCGCTGTAACTCCCGGATGATCGCAGCTGCCTCCGGCGCAATTGCCCCCGGCACAATGGCCGGGCGTGCCAGAAAATAGCCTTGCAGACCATCTGCGCCCAGCTCAATGACCGTGCGCAGCTCGGCGGCGGTCTCTATGCCCTCGGCAACGATCTTCATGCTGCGGGGGTGGGCGTAAGCCACCACATTTTTCAGGATCTGCTGCTTATCCGGCGAGGTGTCGATGCCCCGGATGATGGCAATATCCACCTTGATAAACCGGGGCGCAAGCTCCAGCAGGGTATTCTCGTTGGAATAACCGCTGCCGTAATCGTCCAGCGCAAACATCCCAGATGCGCCCGGCGAGCCGCGCTTTATCTCCAAGGCTTCATGGTCGATAGCCTCTTCCTCCGTGATCTCGATGACCATGCGGCGGCGCAGCTCGTGCCAGCGGCTGTCCAGATATTCGATGTCTGCCTGCGTCAGGCAGGTGCTGGCGATGGAGTTGATAAAGATCATGGCCTCCTCGGACACACTGCCCGCCCGGCACAGACTGTCAAAGGTCTCCAGCGCCTTGGTAAAGGTAATGCGCTCGATCTCGTACAGGGCACCCTGCTCCCGTGCCAGCTTCATGATGGTGGCCGGGGAGCGCAGGGTGGGCAGGTCGGAGCGCATCAGCGCCTCGTAGGCGACCACCTTGCCGCTGCGCGCCGAGAAGATAGGCTGGAAGCAGTAGAACACCTGCGCATTGCTGAGCAGCTGCCGGAACTCCCGGCGGGTGCGCTCGGCGTAGGCTTCGCGGTTGTACACCCCGATGTCAAACTCCTCCACCCGGCCTTTTTCAGCGTGTTTGACCTGATACATGGCAAAGTCGGCGTATTTTTTCAGCGTTTCCCAGTCCTGCCCATCGTCCGGGTACCATGCAATGCCGCCGGAAAGGCTGATGTGCAAAGCGTTGCCGCTGGGCAGCAGCGCCACGCTTTGCTGCATGGCCTTGCTCAGGTGGTCGATCTTTTCCCGCACCTCATCCCGGCTGCGGTAGCCGTGGAACAGCACAAGGAACTCGTCGCCGGAAAGGCGGGCGCAGACCGTCCCGGCAGGGGTATTCTCCCGCAGGCACTGGCCGGTGCGGTGGATATACTGGTCGCCCCAGTCGTGGCCATAGGTATCGTTGATATGCTTGAGGTTATCAAGGTCCATCATCAACAGCGCCGCCACGCCCATGCGCTCCGGCTGGGCGAACAGTTCCGCGCACACCCGGTTGAAGGCTTGCCGGTTGTACAGCCCGGTCAGGATATCGTAATCTCGCTCGCGCTCGATGCGCATCCGCTCCAGCACGGCTGCGGTCACATCCTCAGCAAGGCCGATCTTGGCGTGCCCCTCGATGGTGCTGCGAAGCATGATGTACCGCACCCCATCCGGCTGCCGGATGGTCAGCAGCTCGTCCCCTTCGGTAGTGTGAGAGCAGGGGGTCTTCTCCCGGATGCTCTTGAGCACCTCCTCGAACTGGCGCACACTCAGCTGCTGCCCCTGAATATCGGGCATTCCCAGTAGGGGAAAGAAATTATCGGTCACGAACACACTGCCGGTGTCGGTGCGCAGCTCGTAGCCGCCGATCTCCACACTGGCCATATCCATGATGCGCAAAAACTTGGTGGAGTTGGTCACCAGCTCCTTGTTCAGCTCGGTAATGGTCTCGGCAAAGCGGTCCACCTCCCGGATGGCGGTGCGGGACAGGCGGGGGAAGGTCTTTTTCTCCTGCGCGTCTATCACCTCGCGGTACAGATGGTTAATAGGGCTGGCCAGCCGTGCCGAGACCAGCAGGCTGCCCAAAACGCTCAGCACCAGCGTGACCAGTAAGGTAATCAGCAGCACCTCGCGCACCCGGTCAGAAAAAGCCAGCAGCACCGACTGCTCCATGGTACCCGCCAGAAACCACTTTTCGGCGGCAAAGGGCGCGTTGCGGTTGTACAATTGCAGCTGCTCCAGCACCATATAATAGCGCTTGCCGTTCAGCTCCAGCCAGTCGCCGCCGTTGCCATCGCTGCGGCAGTTCAAAACGCCCAGCGGTGCATCCGCCGTTACCAGATCCTCGCCGGAGGTCACGGTCTTGCGCAAGGCGAGCAGGCCGTCCGTCTGCGCATCGGTGGTGGACGCAATGAAATACGTACCCGCCTTGTCCTCGTCCAGCTCGGTGAAAGGCAGCTTGGTCTGCAGATACTCGGTAAGCAGCTCCACGCCCACCACGCCGTATACCGTGCCGTCCGGCAGGATCAGCGGCATCGAGTAGGCAATGGCGTGCCGGTCGTCCCCTGCCAGACAGTAGGAGCTGGTGGTCCAGCGGCCATAGTTTTCTGCCGAAAGGCTGGCGCCATCCTTATACGCGGTCTGAAACACCGTGCGCAGGATGCCGCCCTTTGTATTGCCCTGATAAGGGAAAGCGGGCTGCCAGCCTTTATCCGTGCCGATGCCCAGTTTTTTTACCACTGTGGCGCTGGCGCGTTCCAGCAAAAGGTCGCTGTTGCGCTCCGAAGGGCGGGCGTCCGGGTCCAGATCCCGCAGGTAGATGCCGGGCATTTTTTTACCCACCTCGCAGGTGTCCAGATCGTGGGTGTTCAGCATGATAAAGATGCCGGTCACCTGCTTTGCGCGCAGGGTGTCCAGAAGCTGCGGGGCAATCGTCACCAGCAGCGCATTGCTCTGCTCGCTGCTGTTATCCAGCGTATCCAGCGAGATATCGCCATTTTCCAGCATCTGCTGGGCAGTGGTGTTGATCTGCTCGCTCAGCTGCCCGAGATCCTCCGCGTCACGCAGGATCTCCTGCACATAGCTGGCGCGGTTGCGCACCCGCATGGTAAGCAGATCCTTGGCGTTTTTGTCCAGCTGCCCGGTCACGTTGACGGCAAGGATGCTGACGGTCGCCAGCATCAGCTCTGCCACCAGCACCAGCATCATGGTAGCAAAAATATTGTGGAACACGGTTCTTTCCGGTCTGTTTGCCAGACGCTGCCGCTGGTGCTCTTTCCATGCGTCAAACATCTTCCTTACCCCCTTTCTGTCTTTTTCCGGGCGCTCAGCCCTCGTACTGCTGTAACTGTGCAAGGGTGGCCTGATACCACTTTTCAAAATAGTCGTCGGTCAAAAACTCCGCCATGGCGGCTTCGGCGCTCTGGCCTGCGGCAATGCGTTCCAGCACTGTGTCCCGGTCGGCACTGGCCTGATCGCCCATGCCGTATTCCAGCACCTTGCGGGCTGCGCTGCCGCCTGCAAACGCTGCGGGGGTGTACAGCTCGTTTTTGCGCACCGTTTCCACCGCGCCGGAAAGAACCTGCTCCATGGTGTCGGTCAGCTCCAAGCCGCTTTCGCGAATAGCGTCCATGTCGTTGGCGGCGATGGTCACCGGCAGATAGCCCGACCCCACCGAGAAGGCGATATTATTCTGCGGCTCGGTGAACCATTTTAAAAAGGTAACTGCGCTGCGGATCTCGTCCTCGGTGCCGGTGGTGACGACCATACCGGCACCCTGTTGCACCACCACCTTTTCGCCCCCGGCAAACCGGGGCGCAGGCAGCACCTTCATCTCGATATCATGGACCTGATTATCTCCCGGCATGACCTGTTTGGGAAAGAAGGTAGCGCTGGAACAGGAGCCCACACTGCCCAGCAATGCGCCGGTTTTCACATCGTCACTGCGGAAGCGGCCGTTGGCGGCAAAATACCCCTTGACAAAGGGCACATAGTAGTTATCCCACAGCTTACGCACCACATCATGGTCAAAGTGCAGGGTCATTTTGCCGTTGTGCACCGTAAAGATCTCGCAGCCCAGCTGCTTTGCGCCCACAAGCATATAGTTTGCCAGCGCGTCCCGGCCAAACAGCGCCTTGCCGCCGGACCAGTTGTAGTACTGCTCTGCCACCGCCGTCACGCCCTCGATGGTGGAAAGGGCACCGTAACGCACAAAAGTATCCTTTGAGAACCGCTGCCAGTCGGTATCGTTAAAGAACATCAGCTCGGTGGATTTTGCCACCGGAAAAATCTTTATACTGCCACTGCCGTCAAAATCGCCCTCGGTGATATAGCCGGGCACAAAGGCGGCCTTTTCATCCTCGGTCAGGTAGTCCTTCAGATCCACCACCATGCCCATCTGATCCAGCCGGTAAGCGATATCCGCGTAGGCGGCAACAACGTTGGGCATCTCCGCAGAGCCCACCTTACCCTCGGCAGCGTCCATCACGTTGGCTTCCAGATCGTTCACCGCTCCCTGACTGAAGCCCGTCACCCGGATGCCCTTTTCCTTGCCGATGGTCTCATTGAAAGTGCTCACAAGGCGGTTGAAGCTTTCCAGCTGGTCGCCGTTGTAGTAGTTCCACACCGTGATGTCGGTCACTTCTTTTTTGCTCGTTTTTGCATCGCAGCCGGACACTGCCAGTGCCGCCGCCGAGACCGCAGCCGCCGCCAGAAAGCTGCGGCGCGAGATCTGGTTCTTCATCCTATCTATACCCTCCCGAGCGCGGGCGCATTTTACGCCATATTATACTATTTTATATAATACCACCATTTCCGGCATAGTGTAAACTACTTCTTGGAAAATCTGGTAAAAAAGTATCGATGACGAATTTTCGTATTATCTTTTGGTTGTTTTGTCAAGGGCAGACCCGCCGCGGACGCAAAAAAAGCCCCCGCTGACAGAGGGAAAAAAGTGTCAGCGGGGGCTCGGGAAAATGTCAAATCAAGGGCTCAGGGCTCAGTCATCTGCGGCCTCGTCCAAATTGCCCAGTTTCTTGGCCTGCTCCACAACAGCAGGCACCAGCATCTCGGGCAGGGTCTCGTAGCGGGCAAACTCGGTGGTGAACCAGCCGCGGCCCTGCGTGGTCTGCCGGATAAAGGTGGTAAAGTTTGCAAGCTCTGCCAACGGCACCTCGGCGATGATGGTCTGCAAGCCGTCCTCGTCCGGCTCCATGCCCAGCACGCGACCGCGGCGCTTGGTCACATCGCCCATGATGTCGCCGGTGTTGTCGTTGGGCACATGAGCCTTCAGGGTGTGGATGGGCTCCAGAATGACGGGACCAGCCTCCGGCATAGCGGCCTTGTAGGCCAGCTTTGCAGCCATGATAAAGGCCATTTCAGAGCTGTCCACCGGGTGGTAGCTGCCGTCCAGCAGGGTAGCCTTCAGGCCGACCACAGGGTAACCGGCCAGCACACCCTTTTCGGCAGCCAGACGCACGCCCTTTTCCACGGCGGGGAAGAAGTTCTTGGGCACGCTGCCGCCGAACACCTTCTCCTCAAACACCACCTGCTCGCTGTCGCAAGGCTCAAAGTTGATGATAACGTCACCGAACTGGCCATGGCCGCCGGTCTGCTTCTTATGGCGACCCTGCTTCTGGCAGGCCTTGCGGATGGACTCGCGGTAGGCGATGCGGGGAGCTTCCAGACCGATCTCCACGCCGAACTTGTTCTTCAGCTTGGCCTTGACCACGTCCAGATGCTGCTCGCCCAAGCCGCCGATGACCTGCTGATGGGTCTCGGCGTTATTGATGTAGCACAGGGTGGGATCTTCTTCCATCAGGCGTGCCAGTGCGCTGGAGATCTTGCCCTCGTCGCCCTTCTTGGCAACAGTAACAGCCATGAACAGGCTGGGCTTGGGGAACACGGGTGCAGGCAGCTTGACCACGCGGTCTGCATCGCACAGGGTATCGCCGGTCTTTGCGCTCACCAGCTTTGCCACAGCGCCGATATCGCCGGCACCGATGCCGTCGTTTTCCATCTGCTTCTTGCCAAGGACGGTCAGGGGCTTGGTGATCTTTTCCACCTCGCCGGTGCGGGCGTTGGTCAGCGGCTCGCCAGCGGTCCCCTTGCCGCTGATAACGCGCAGATAGCTCAGCTTGCCCACAAACGGGTCAGCCACAGTCTTAAAGACGTAGGCGGCAGTGGGCTCATCCTCGGTGCAGTGCAGCTCCACCGGTTCGCCGTTGGCATCCTCGGCCAGCGTGCTGGTCTCGTGCTCCGGGCTGGGCAGCAGCTTGTGCATATTGAACAGCAGCATATCCAGTGCCTGCATGTTCACGGCGCTGCCGCAGAACACGGGGGTGATCAGGCCGTCCTTAACACCCTTGCGCATGCCCTCCACGATCTCCTCGGTGGTAAAGGGTTCGCCGCCGAAGAACTTTTCCATCAATTCATCGTCGGTTTCTGCAATGGCCTCGCTCATAGCCTCGATCAGGCCCTGGAAGCGGTGGCCGATGTCCGGCAGATCCACCTGGATCTGCTTGCCGCCCTCGTACTTGAAGGCCTTCTGGCTGAACAGGTTGATGTACACGGGGGTGCCGTCATCCAGCTTTGCGGGCACGACACAGGGACAGACGGTGGAGCCAAAGCGGATCTTCATATCCTCAAGAATCTTGAAGTAGTTGGCGTTTTCCAGATCGCACTTGGAGACGAACACCATGGTGGCCTTGCCGTTCTTGCGGGCAAGCTGGAATGCCTTTTCTGCGCCCACGGTAACGCCGCTGCGGCCGGACACGCACACCAGCACGCTCTCGGCAGCGCGGATGCCCTCGTACTCGCCTGCTTCAAAGTCGAACAGACCCGGTGCATCGATCAGGTTGTACTTGATGCCCTCGTACTCCACCGGCACAACGGAAGCCGACAGACTGGCCTTGCGCTTTGCTTCCTCGGGATCAAAGTCCGAAATCGTGGTGCCGTCCTCAACCCGGCCCATACGCTCGGCAGCGCCCGAAAAATAGACCAGCGCTTCGGTCAGCGTGGTCTTGCCGCTGCCGGCATGGCCGGCAATCAGAATATTGCGGATGTTGTTGCTTGCGTATTTCATATCGGTTTTTCCCTCATTTCCGCCGCACGGAGCGTTCTCTCCGTTTTTGTGGCATATTTTACAAAGATAATACCACATCTGAAATGATTTTTAAATATATCGTTTCAAAATTTAGCAAAAACGCCTGCCAAACTTCCGGGCACCGTTTTGTGCAAGTTGACATTGCGGTGCAGAAACCGTTTGCCAAAAAAGCAAAACTCCCGGCGGCGCGTACAGGCGCGAAACCGGGAGTTTTCGTTGCAAATATGCGGGTTTTGTGGTATGCTGTAAGTGCCGCTTCGGCGGTGAAAAGGCGCTGATTGCATAATCGGTGGTCTAGCTCCTTCCGGCTGCGCGCCAGAGGGGACGAAAAACTTTTTGCTTCCCCTGACGCGAAAGCGGAAAGGGGGGATGCCTCATGACGTTTGAACAGGTCGTGTTGCTGCTTACGCTTCTTGGCGGAGCAATCTACATTACCTTTGAGATCACATGGACGATTTCCAACGGCAAAAAGAAATGACCGCTCATGCCCTCAGAAAGCAAGCGGTCATTCTTTACGACTGATTAGCCGGACGAGGAGCTGACCATTGCAGTCAGCGCTCTTTCTATTCGTAGTATAGTCTATTTTTCCGGGTTTGTCAAGCCGCAGACCCGCATAAAGGGGCAGGAGGTTTTACGCGATGAAACGCGAGGATTATATCAACTGGGACGAATATTTTATGGGCATTGCGCTGCTTACCGCCATGCGCTCCAAGGACCCCAACAGTCAGGTGGGTGCGTGCATCGTAAGCCCGGAAAACAAGATCCTTTCCTTGGGCTACAACGGTATGCCCATGGGCTGCAGCGATGACGAGATGCCTTGGGAGCGGGAGGGCGCGCCCTTGCAGACCAAATATATGTACGTCTGCCATGCGGAGCTGAACGCCATCCTCAACAGCGCCCACAACAACCTGAAGGGTGCCCGGGTGTATGTGACCCTGTTCCCCTGCAACGAGTGCACCAAGGCCATCATCCAGTCCGGCATTGCCGAGGTGGTGTACTACGGCGACAAGTACCACGACAGCGATTCCAGCATTGCGGCGCGGTTCATGTTCGAGCACGCTGGTGTCCGGCTAACCCCCTATAAGCCCACCGGACGCCGGGCAGAACTGGAGTTGTAAGCACAACCTTTTTATTGCAATTCGCAATAAATTATGTTATTCTACCCATAAAACGCTGATTGCATCATTGGTGGTCATGCTTTCTGTCCCGTATCGCTGATTCTTCCTGTACATGGAACGAAGCAGAGGTTCAGGGAGGAAAACTTTTTTGAAGAGAACTTCCCTGCGCCTTGAAGGCGAAGGGAGGGATATCGTTTGAATCTGACAGAAGTTTTGAATCTTCTCATGGTCATTCTCACACTGTTGGGACTGATTTTGGAAGTGATCCGTCTGACCGTTGAGGTCATGGATAAGAATTCGCAGAAGAAAAATGACAACAAAAAAGATTGACCGCCTCAAGCCTTCCAAACCGAGCGGTCAATCTTTTGACTAATACGGAACAGAAAGCTGACCTATGCAGTCAGCGTCCTTCTGTTTATAGTATAACCTCCTGTGTGTTCTTTGTCAAGACAAGCACAAAGGTTCCCTCTTGACCTTCCCGATGCAACGTACTATAATAGAATCATAGCTTGAATAAATATTCAAGAGCTTTTGCATAGAGAGGGAAATATACAATGGAACTGAAAAATCGGAGCTTTTTGAAGCTATTGGACTACACCCCTGCCGAGATCGGGCAGCTGCTGGAGCTGGCCGCTGACCTGAAAGCCAAAAAGAAGGCCGGTATCCGGCACGACCAGCTGCGGGGCAAAAACATTGCCCTGATTTTTGAAAAGACCTCCACCCGCACCCGCTGCAGCTTCGAGGTAGCCGCCCACGATCTAGGCATGGAGGTGACTTATCTGGACCCCTCCGGCAGCCAGATCGGCAAAAAGGAATCCATCGCCGATACCGCCCGGGTGCTGGGACGGATGTTTGACGGCATCGAGTACCGGGGCTACGGCCAGCAGATCGTGGAAGATCTGGCGCACTACGCCGGTGTTCCGGTGTGGAACGGCCTGACCAACGAGTTCCACCCCACCCAGATCTTAGCCGATTTCCTTACCATTCAGGAGCATTTCGGCCACTTGAAGGGTATCCACTTCGTTTACTTCGGCGATGCCCGCTACAACATGGGCAACAGCCTGATGGTGGGCTGCGCCAAGATGGGTCTGCACTTCACTGCCTGCGCCCCCAAAAAGTACCAGCCGGACCCCGCGCTGGTAGAGCAGTGTCAGGCCATTGCCGCCCAGACCGGGGCGACCCTCTCTTTTGAAGAGGACCCCGTCAAGGCCGCAAAGGGCGCGGACGTGCTGTACACCGATGTGTGGGTGTCCATGGGCGAACCGGTAGAGATCTGGGCAGAGCGCATCCACGATCTGGCCCCCTACCAGATCAATCAGGATCTGATGAATATTGCAGGCCCTGATGCAGTATTTATGCACTGTCTGCCCGCCTACCACGACCACAAGACCACCGTGGGCAAGGAGATGGGCGAGCGCTTTGGTCGCGACGCCATGGAGGTGACCGACGAGGTGTTCGAAGGCCCCCAGAGCATCGTGTTTGACGAGGCCGAGAACCGGATGCACACCATCAAGGCGGTCATGGCGGCCACCTTGGGATATCAGGAATAAAGACATAAGCCCGGAGGGTTTGCAGACCTTCCGGGCTTATTCTATCTAAAAATAATTTTCCGTTCGTCGATCATTCTGAAACTGCATTCTGCAGTTTCAGCACGCCTGCCTGCGTCAGGCGTTTACGCAGCAGCGCACCCACGATGCAGGACACCACGATCTTGCCCAGATCCAGAGCAATAAAGGGGTAGACGCAGACGGTCAGCGCATAGCCCAGTTCGCACTGCATCTGGAACACGAACCATGCGGTGCCCAGCACGTAGCAGGCGGCATCGCCCAGCACCAGACCCACAGCGGAAACCACCGGGTTGCCCTTGCTCTTTTCAATGAACATACCGCCGATGAAGGCCAGCAGCAGATAGCCCACCAGATAGCCGCCGGTAGGGCCTGCCAGCTTGGCAAGGCCGGCACCGTAACCGGAGAACACCGGAATACCGATAGCGCCCAGCGCCAGATAGAGGACCACGCTCAGGGTGCCGAACTTCGGCCCCAGCAGCCATGCGGTCAGGCAGATGACAAAGTTTGCCAGCGAGATGGGCACGGCTCCGATGGGCACGGTCAGCGGGCCCAGCACGCACAGCACGGCAGCCATCACAGCGGTGACGGCCATCTGGTAGGTAGTCAGTTTTTTGTCTTTCATAGTCAGTTTTCCCCTCTGTTTTTTCGTTATGCAAGGCATCTGTGCCCGAGTATATCGCACCGGTGCGCCGCAGGTCAACGGAAAAGTTTGCAAAGGGTTTACAATTCAGCTTTTGATTGTAATAACGCAGATATTATGGTAAAATAAAAATGACCGCCCCAGTCTGCCAAACTAGCGGTCAATTTTTTTGACTAATGCGGGATGGAAAGCTGACCTTTGCAGTCAGCGCCCCTTCTGTTTATAGTATAATCGCACCATCGTGTTTTGGCAAGGAGGTCCCTATGGGTGGAGGTCATGTATCGCGGCCGGATTTCGGGATGCCGCAGCCGGATGCGGCGTATCCGCTGACCGAATTCTATCTGCTGGCGCAGCAGGCGCTGGAAAAAAGCGGCAGCTTTATGCTGCCTGCCCTCTACGCAGGGCTGCACGCCCCCGCCCGGCGCATCTACCGGGAGGAAGCCGCTGGGTATTTACAGCTTGCGGCAGCTCCGGCAGAGGGCCTGACCCGGCTGCTCTCCCCTGCCCGGATGCAGCTTTTATACAGCAGCTTGCAGGTGCAGCAGGACGGTGCCCCCGCCGCCCTGCTGCTGACCGAGGAGTGCACCCGCCTAACCGTGGCGGTGCAGCTTCTGCCGCCCTTTGTGTGGGAGGACCCGCTGCCGCCGCTGCCGGATGTTCTGGCGGCGCTCACCCTGCAATTGACCATGCAGGATGTGATGGCCATCGACACCGCCCCTGCCGCACTGGCGCAGAAACTGGTGCACAGCACTGATGGCAAATGCTGGCTGCACCACCCTAAGGCCGAGACCTTTCTCTCCGAGCGGCTGGCCTTGCTGCAAAGGGTCTATAAATAAGGAGAGGTGTTCCCTCTTTTCCTTTTTGCGATTCCGTGGTATACTGACCGATAAACCGTCAGGATATCCAACCCCTGTCGGAGAACGTGGACGTACCTTGCGGTCCGGTGCGTCCGGCACACAAAAAATGGAAGGAACCGGGTTTTGTTCTGCAATAATCGGGGATGCTGAGCCGTATATTGAGTGAACGTCCCCGTGAGAACCACAAACATTCCATCGAGAAGCCCGCTTCCGGGCATCCAAGGAGAGTTTATAACAATGGGACAGCTGACCAGAAACGAAGTTTTTACCTTGGCGGTGCAGCGTTACAGCGACACCGTCTACCGCACTGCGGTGCATAATTGCCGCTGCACAGCCGATGCTGAGGATGTGGTGCAGGATGTGTTTGAAAAGCTGCTGCACTACAACGGCATCTTTGAGAGTGAGGAGCATCTCAAAGCATGGCTGCTGCGGGTAGCCATCAACCGCTGCCGGGACCTGACCCGCGCCGCCCACCAAAAGGACACCGAGCTGGACGAGAACCTGCCCGCACCGGATGAGTTTGCGGACGGCAGCGTGCTGGATGCCATCCGCACGCTGCCGGAAAACTACCGCAATGCCATCTATCTGCATTACTACGAAGGATACACTGCGGCAGAGATCGGGCGGATGATGGCGGTGCCCACAAACACGGTACTAAGCTGGCTGCGGCGCGCACGGGCACAGTTACATACGATGCTGAAGGAGGAGATCGAAGATGAGGTGGTATGAATACAAGATGGAGGTCGATGACCTGACTGCCCCGGACGATCTGAAGGCAAAACTGCTGGCCATGACCGACACCCTGACTGCGGAGGAAAAGGCCGAGCCCATGATGGCTGCCCCTGCCCCGCAGACCGCTGCACCCGCAGCACCCCTGAACACCGAAACCAAGAAGAAAAAGCCCATTCACTTCCCGGTAAAGCAGCTGGGCACGCTGGCCGCCTGTCTGGCCGTGTGCGTGCTGGGTTACAGCACCCTGCATCTGGGCATCGGGATGGGCAGCGCCAAAAGCAGCGCGCCCGCCCTATACGCAGCCGAAGGCGCTGCCAACAGCTCCGCTGCCTCTGTGGCAGCGGGCGGGTTTGATCTCCAGCACGCCGCGCTGGACAGCGCCCCCGAGGCGGTGAATTACAGTCTGGAGGCCAACGACCGCTCGCTGGAAACTGAATACAGCGGCACCGGCAGTACCGAGGCTGCTGCCCCTGCGGTGGACAGTGCCAAGATCATCTACACCGCCAATCTGACGCTGGAAAGCAAGGACTACGAAGCTGCCCGCAGTGCACTGGACAGCGCCCTTGCCGAAGCGGGCGGCTATCTGGAATCCAGCAGCGAGTATTCCAGCAGCGGTTACAGCCGCTCCGTCAACCTGACCTACCGGGTGCCGCAGGCCAACTACCAGAGTTTTCTGGATGCTGTGGCCGCTGCCGGCAATGTGACCTACCGCAGCCAGCAGGCCGATGACGTGACCACCCAGTATATGGACGTGTCCGCGCGGCTTTCTAACCTGCAGGCACAGCGCACCCGCTTACAGCAATTGCAGGCAAAGGCCGAAACTCTTTCGGACCTTTTGCAGATCGAGGATTCCCTCACCGAGGTGCAGTCCCAGATCGAGAGCTGGCAGAGCCAGCTGGACTGGTACAGCGATCAGGTGCAGCAGTGCACCGTGTATATCGACCTGAACGAGGTGCAGACCTACACCCCTGCGGACGAGGGCTTTTTCTCCCGCATCGGCACCGCCTTTACCTCCGGCTGGAGCAGCTTTGTGAACGGCTTGCAGCAGCTGGTGGTGGCGCTGGCCTCCGTCTGGCCGCTGGCAGTGCTGGCGTGCGTCGCCGTTGCCGTGGCACTTGCATGGCGCAGGAAGAGCAGCAAGAAGCCAAAGTAAAAGTTTTTTCAAAAAAGGGTTGACATTCTGCCTATCCTATGGTATTATACTTGAGCAGTCAGCGAGAACCGCTGAAGAGCAAAAAGTAAATATCGCGGGGTGGAGCAGTCTGGTAGCTCGTCGGGCTCATAACCCGAAGGTCGTTGGTTCAAATCCGGCCCCCGCAACCACCAAGCAGGTTGAATTCGTAGAATTTAACCTGCTTTTTTGTATTCGTATACTATTATACAAAAAGGGATACCGGAGCATCTGCAGATGCTCCGGTATCCCTTTTATATGTTTTTGCCTATTACTTCTTGATCTTGATCAGCTGGGCGTTCAGGCTCTCGATAAAGCCGTCCGGCATGGTGGAGACCATGCTTGCCATGGCCTCGGGGGTCATCTTCTTCATCATGGCCCACATACCCTCGCCGGGCTTGATATCAAAGTTGCTGGCCAGCTTCACGGCCTTGGCGGCAACGGCAAAGGCTTCCTCGTTCTTAGCCAGCTCTTCTAGGCTGTCCTTGATGCTGTAATAGCCCGCGGGGAACTCCATGGGGGCGTTCAGGTCCATGCTGCCCATCTGCTTGAACCAGTTGGCCACGCCCTCCTGACGCTCGTTGAACTCCGGCAGGGTGTAGCAGGCAGGCTCGGTGTCCACCTTTTCCAGCGTGATGCTGTCCTTCACGGTGTCGGCCACGGCCATCAGCACGTTGAAGCCCTCGTCCAGCGCCACATTGAACTTGAACACGCGGTGTGCAGTCTGGGTGCCGACCTCCTTGCCGTTGCAGTACAGGGTCACGGTGTCCTGATTGGAGTACACCTTCACCTCGGTGGTCTCACCGGCGCGCTGTGCGTGGCGGCGGCCTGCGATGTGCACCATGGGATCCTTTGCCCAGTAGGCCTGATAGACATAGAAGCTGTCCTTGCGGGTCTTGCGGTCCATGGTGACCAGACCCTTGTTGTTGCGGCCCTTTACGCCGCCCTCGCTGCGGGCAGCGCAGCCGAAGTCAAACATGTTCCAGACATGGCTTGCCCAGATCCACGGGCGATCCTCAAAGGCCTGTGCCATGTACTCGTGGTACAGTGCCTGATACTCCTCGGAGTAGTCCTTGCACTGGGGGGTGTTGCTGTGCCAGTTGATAATGCCCTCGCAGCCGTACTCGGAGATGCCAAGGCAGATATCCGGGTTCTCGGCGTGGAACTTGTCCAGCCACGGACCGTTCTGCTCGATCTTGCCGCCGTACCAGCCAAAGTAGTGGTTATAGCTCTCCACATCGGTAATGCGGTGCATGGGGCCGGTGGTGGGGGTGCTGGAGACGTGGGCGATGGTGGTCAGGCGGGTGGGGTCAAGCTCCTTGCACAGCTTCTGCAGGTCGTGGTGGCAGTCCACCAGCTCCTGACTGATGCCGCCGATCAGAATTTCGTTGGAGATGCCCCAGAACAGGATAGAGGGGTGGTTGTAGTTCTGGACGATCAGCTCGGTCAGCTCGCGGCGGCAGTGCTCGTGGGCGTCCTTGCCGGACTTGAACACGCTGATGAAGGGAATCTCTGCCCAGACGGCAAAGCCCAGCTCATCGCAGGCGTCGTAGAAATCCTGACTGTGCTGATAGTGTGCCAGACGGATGGTATTGGCACCCAGCTCCTTGATGATCTGTGCGTCCTGATAGTGATCCTCCACGGTCAGGGCGTTGCCCTTGTACAGCTTATCCTGATGGCGGGAGACACCGCGCAGCGGGGTGGCCTCGCCGTTGATGGAGAAGCCGCCGTCCGGGGTAACGGTGTAGCTGCGCACGCCCACGTTAGCGTAGATCTCGTCAAAGGCCTCGTTGTTGCGCTGCAAACGTGCCACTACGGTGTAGAGGTTGGGCTCGTCCATGCTCCACAGCTCGGCGTCCGGCACATAGATGGTGACGGCGGTGCTGTCGGCAGGGCGCACAGCGGAAGCGACTTCGCATCCGTAGGGATCCTCGATGCTGTACATCACGGTAAAGCTGTCGTCGGGGTTGGTGACGAAGCTCTTGGTCTCAAAGGTAGCGCCGCCGTCTGCGGTGGGCTTGGGGGTGACCATAATGCCGGGGCCGCCGTAGTAGTCCAGATCAAAGTGTGCGTTGGGCACGCTGATGAGGTTCACGCCGCGGTACAAGCCGCCGTAGAAGGTAAAGTCCGCAGAGGCGGGGTACATGGAGGGGGTGTCCTCGTTGCTGACCTCGATGGTCAGCTCGTTGTCGCCGTCACGGCACAGGTCGGTGATGTCGGCGCGGAAGATGGAGAAGCCGCCCTCGTGGGTGGTGGCAACGGCACCGTTTACCTTGACGGTGGCATCCAGAGCAGCTGCCAGCACCTCCACATACACGCGGCCGCCGGTCAGCGGCTGCACAGGCTTTTTAAAGGTGCGGCTGTACACGCCGGTGGTGCGCAGGTAGCTGCCGTTGCCGTCCATGCCGTCCACGGCGTTCCAGGTGTGGGGCAGGGTAACGGCCTCAGCGGCGCGCTCGCCCTTGGGGAAGCTAAGGGTCCAGCCTTCGTTCAGGGAAATGATCTCTCGCATGATGAATTCTCCTGTCTTATTTCTTGTTTTGTTTCTATCGTTCAGGGTTTGGTGTCTTCTTTTACTGATGCTATTCTAGCATGGAAAACGCTGGAACTGCTAGAACATTTTCATGGCGGAATCGTAGATTTTTTTACTTTTTCCGGTTCTCCCGGCGGTAGCGGGTAGGGGTCATGCCGAAGGTGCGCTTAAAAATTTTGGCAAAGTAGTTTACGTCCAGAATGCCCATCTCCTCCGCCACGTCCGAGATGGAGCGGTCGGTGGCAGTCAGCTGCTGGGCAGCGCGCTTGACCCTCTGGGTGTTGATATAATCGATCAGGGTGCTGCCGGTCTCCTGCTTGAACAGGGAGGACAGATACGACGGGCTGATGTGGCACAGCGCCGCGAGGCTTTTGAGGGTGTGCGGCTCCGAGAGGTTTAAATTGATGTGGTTGATCACCTTCTGCACCGTGGGGGAGTAGCCCTTCAGGGAGTAGCGGCGAGCGTAGGCACAGTAGTCCCGTATCATTTGCTGCAGCGTGGCCTGCACATCCTCCACCGTGTCCAGCGTCTCGATGCGGCGGGCGTAGCTGGAGGAAATTTTATCCACATAAAAGGGATGCACTGCGTTCTGCTCAATGGCCTTGCGCAGCAGGGTGTTCATAATAATGAACTGGCTCTTTTCCCGGTAAAGCGTCCCGATGAACCGGTCGCCCAGCGAAAAGCGGCCGAACTGGCGGATGCTGAGTATCGCGGCATTCTCATCGCCCCGGGTCACAGCCTCCAGCATCTCGTTTTCGACCTGATAGCGCTGTTCGATCATAGTAACCGGGATATCCCGCTCAAAGCTTGGTTCGGTGAAGTAGCGGATATCCGGCTGGAACATGAAGGGCAAAAACTCCTTTATCTCCTGCGCGTGCAGTTCCTGCGGTCCCAGCATAACGGACACCACTGCGTAGATGGCGGCAACAAAGTCGTCGCCGGAAAGGGTGTGGACGCCGTTATAGTATTCCTGCACGGCCTCGTCCCCGGCCTTGCCCAGATATTTCTGCGCCCACCGGCGGGAATCCTCGCTGCGGGGGCCGGCCGTCCACGGGCCGATCATGAAAACGGTGTTCTTTTCGTCCGGCACGCGGAACAGGGCAAACTTCAACTCAAAGGTGCCCTCGGCGATCAGCAGCGTCTGCTCCGGGGTGTGCTTCAGCAGGGTGTAGCCGAACTCCTGCCAGTCAAATTCCGGGTCCAGCGCCTTGCGCAGACCGTAATCGAAATTTTCCAGCCCTGCAAAGGGCGGGGTCACCCGGCAGGCGGGGATATTGTAAACAGCGGAAAGCTTTGACAGCACCTGTAAGGGATCTACGTTCATGGTCTGCTCCTTTTTTGTGCGGTAGTTCGTACAGGTTCAGTATACCGCCTTTTTTTACTGCGAACAAGCACCCCGCCGGGCACATTGCTGTGCTCCGGCAGAGTGCCTGCTCTGCGCAACGGAGGTAAATGATAAGGAAGGGAAAATAGCTTAGTTTTCCTTGCCCTCACGGCGCGCAGCCAGCGTAGCGATGTTCTGCTCCACGCGGGTCTTGCTCAGCGGGTAGAGGAAAACAAGGATCAGTGCCAGTGCCACGAAGCCGGCAAAGGGTGCAAGACAGGCCAGATTGAAGATCTTGCCGGTGACGGCGGGGTCGAAGGCGGTAGCCTCGGAGTAGCCGATCATGGTCAGCAGACCGCCGATCAGACCGGAGGAGATGGCCTGACCCAGCTTGCGGGCGAAGGAGTAGACAGAGTACACAGTGCCGTCCTCACGCACGCCGGTGCGCACCTCGGTGTCGTCTATAACGTCGGTGATCATAGCCCAGACCACGGTGTTGAAGTAGCCCATGCTGATGGTAGCCACAGCGGCAAAGGCAACAAAGACGAAGGGGTTAGACGGACGCAGGATGAAGCAGAGCAGGTAGGCAACTGCGCCCACGACGGCACCGGCGGGAGATCGCCGCCGCCCTGATGCTGCTGCTCTCTCAG
>OQVR01000284.1_pt1 | contig 22140 bp, 15 predicted proteins | sample 1691521 | NCBI WGS metagenome assembly OQVR01 (sample SAMN03418256, study PRJEB22391) | human gut metagenome | biome: human-gut; feature: organic feature; material: feces | host: Homo sapiens | place: Tanzania | collected 2013-01
AGTAGCCGTCATGATGAAGTTGTGCATGGTAAGGCAACCATTGTAGATAAGATGTGGGGAAGTTATGAAGATAAATTTGCCCAGGCAAGAGCTTTATATGTATACATGTTTGCGCATCCTGGTAAAAAATTGAATTTCATGGGTAATGAAATTGGCCAGTTGCGTGAGTGGGATGAACAAAAGAGTTGTGACTGGTTCTTGTTAGATTATCCAATGCATGATGCGTTTAAACGTTTGTGTGAAGACTTAGGTAAGATTTATACAGAAAATGATGCATTCTATGATCAAGATTATGATCCGAGTCGTTTTAGTTGGATCGATGCGGATAATGTAGGACAAAATACGTTCTCATTCATTCGTCGTGGTTCAAAGAAAGATTATGTCATCATTATGAATTTCTCTACAAATCCATATGATCACCAACAGTTTGGGGTTCCTTGTAAAGGAAAATATAAGGAAATCTTAAATACAGAGTGGGATAAATATAATGGAAATTTAAAAGACCATACGCCTCAAGAAGTGCAAGCTATGCGTCTTGCAAGACATAATCAGCCATATATGATCGAAGTTAACGTACCTAGTTTTGGTGCTATGATTTATGAAGTTGAAAAGTGAGATTAATTTCTCACTTTTTTTGTGAATTTCTCCTTTTTTTTACGTATAAGAGAGTGTAGAAAAAAGGAGACCAAAAATATGAAAGAATTAGATGTAGAATTTGAATTATTTCGCAAAAGAGTGTACAACTTACAAATCCGTGATTTTTATTTACTTTTATTGAATCGGGGGTGTGATTTAAAAACTTTAAAAGCACTCTTTGAGGATGTGGATGAAAAGTTAGCTTTAAAAGTGAATGGAATGCGATATTATGCTAAGTCGCAAGTGGTTCAGCAAATGTTAGAAGAAACTATTTTGCAGGAACAAAGACGAGCTCGAATGGATTGTTTTAAAAAGTTGTATGAAAAGGGAATGGATGTTTTTGAAGTGCTAGAATTGCTTGGAATTTCAAGTAAAGACATGGAAATGATCAATGATGCAGCTTATGTTTGGCAAGATATGCATTTGTGAAATAATTGATTTTTGAAAGGGGTGTATTGTGATGAAAAGTTTGTTATAATGTATGCGCAAAAAGGAGATAACTTAAATATTATGGAAAACAAGGAACTTGCATTGCACGCAAAAAATATTCGTAGAAATATTGTGAAAGAAGTGTATAGTGCCCAAAGTGGACACCCGGGCGGAAGTTTAGGTGCAACTGACATTTTGACAGAGTTATACTTTGAAGAAATGGATATTAATGAGGAAAACTTAAATACATTAAATCGTGATCGTTTTGTATTGAGTAAGGGACATGCAAGTCCGGCTTTATATGCAGTACTTGCTGAAAAAGGATTCCTTCCTGAAGAAGAATTGACAACTTTCAGAGCTATCAATTCACGTTTACAAGGACACCCTAATATGAATTATGTAGAAGGCGTAGATATGTCTACAGGTTCTTTAGGACAAGGTATTTCTTGTGCTGTAGGTATGGCGTTGGCAAATAAATTAGATAAAAACGATCATCGTATCTATACTGTACTTGGAGATGGTGAATGCCAAGAAGGACAAGTATGGGAAGCTACAATGTCAGCAGCTCACTATAAGTTAGATAACTTATGTATTATTGTTGACAACAACAACCTTCAAATTGATGGTCATGTAGATGAAGTTATGAGTGTTTATCCTTTGGATAAAAAATTCGAAGCTTTCAACTGTCACGTAATCAATGTAGATGGTCATGATTTTGATCAATTGCGTGCTGCACTAAAAGAAGCTCGTGAAACAAAGGGAATGCCAACTGTAATTGTTGCGAAGACAATTAAAGGTAAAGGTGTTTCATTTATGGAAGATCAACAAGGATGGCATGGAGTAGCACCAAATGAAGAACAATACCATGCTGCAATGAAAGAATTGGAGGCAGAATAATGGCAAAAGTAGCTACACGTGTCGCTTATGGTGATGCTTTAAAAGAATTAATGGTTGAAAACGAAAATGTCGTTGTATTAGATGCAGACTTAGCTGGTAGTACAAAGAGTGGAGAAGCTAAAAAAGTAGATCCTTCTCGTCACTTTGACATGGGAATTGCCGAAGGAAATATGATGAGTGTTGCGGCTGGTCTTGCGGCTAGTGGAAAGATTGCATATGCATCTACTTTCGCTATGTTTGCGACTGGACGTGGATTTGAACAAATTCGTAACAGTATTGGATATCCACATTTAAATGTTAAAGTCTGTGCTTCTCATGCAGGTATTAGTGTAGGAGAAGATGGTGCAAGTCACCAATGTATTGAAGATGTTAGTTTAATGCGTGGTATTCCAGGCATGAAAGTTATTGTTCCATGTGACTATAATGAAGCTAAACAAGCATGTAAAGCTGTAGCTGAAATTGATGGTCCTTGCTACGTTCGTTTAGGTCGTAGTGGCGTTGAAAGCGTAAATGGAGATGACTATAAATTTGAACTAGGAAAAGGTGTAGTTCTACAAAAAGGTGAAAAAGTTGCTTTAGTAGCGACTGGACTAATGGTTCAAGAAGCATTAGAGGCTGCTAAGAAAATGGAAATAGCTCCAACTGTAGTAAATATTCATACAATTAAACCAATTGATAAAGAATTGATTGTTGAACTTGCAAAAACTCACGATACAATCGTAACTTGTGAAGAACACTCTATTATTGGTGGTTTAGGAAGTGCTGTGGCAGAAGTGTTGGCTGAAGCAGGAACAGCATGTAAACTTGTTCGTGTCGGTGTTCAAGATGTATTTGGTGAAAGTGGAAAGATTCATTGATGACACTAAGACCAAGAAGTCGATTCTCCTAACAATGATTACGACAAATGGCGTGACACACAATGAATATTGGAATCAAATTCAGAAAGAGATAACTGCCAATGAACTATTTTAGTTGCAAGTACACAAAGTGATGCGTCGGGAGGGGGGTGTTACACAAGGTTGTGTATCTTGTGTTTATTTATGATTTACAACTATTTAAGAGCATTATTTTATACCCTAAACCGTATGTAAGTGCGGTCATCGAAGCTTTTGTTCCCTGCCACCAAACCCTTGGTGGCAATGAAGTCGTGGATGCATTGAGGGTCGTGGGCGATAAGATGCAACAATGCCGCCTCGCTCTCTGCCAAGGTTGGCTTCAGGAAAGGATAGCCATCGCTCGCCAATACTACTTCATTGAGAGATGAAACAGGCTTCGTCTGCTCTTGAAAGTATGTTTCAATGCTACTTGAAGCAGGCTTCATTTTCAACGCTACAACCTTCACTCCCTCCCGATAAATCGGAAATCCATCTATAACCGTATAGTTCTGGTTCTGTCCCGAAAGCATCGCCTCGATCAATAATGGCTCTATCTGCTTTCTAGCCTCAGCAGGCGAAAGGCCCTGCTCTATCAGCTCCACCCTCTTCCGGGCAATCTTCTCCTCATAAGGCTTGCCGTTCTCATAAAGCTTTCCATCAATGATTGCCTGGCAATCGCCCACCATCCAAACTTCATTCCTTGTACGGCTATAGAGGATAGCCGAAGCGGTAAGCCGTTCTTCCGGATGCTCCTTCAACCGCTCTTCCACTCCTAGCTTTTCATACACCTTATTATATATATAGGCTGTCACACCCTGGCAGAAATCATCTACCGAGGCATCCGCTTTCAACTCCTCACGGATGTATTCCGAGATAAGCATCATAGCGTATTTTCCGTTCTTCATATCAGGATTGAGATGCTTCGGAGTCTTGCTCGTACTGCCATCAATCACTGCGATGAAATCATCGGTAATGACCATTCCATCTTCACAACTCTCCTGGCTCTTCTTTCCCACTATCTTGCTTTCTATTATCTTCATATTCAATGTCTTTATTCGTTTAGCACTCCAAAGATAATGCTTTTTATCGGAATAAAGCACATCCTTTAAGGAAGTTTTTCATAAAAGCCTTGTTATTCCCAAAGATTACCCCTATCTTTGCAACTGAAAAGTTGTACTCGATAAGTATATTCGCTATGTAGTTCGTATATAAATAAATATTATCCCTCTCTTCGTACAAATGAGAATGGTAACGAGTAAGGCAACGTAAAACATCGCCGAGAAATAAAGTAATAAATTAAAGTATTTATGGAAAAGTATTTGTTTTTATGGATATTCATATTAGTACTTTGCTTTTTGATAATATCAAATAAAAGGCTAATATCCAAGTTACGAGTTCCACAGAAAGTACCCAAACTCTTCTATGGATTATTGTTTGCGCTAATAGCAGGAGCTTTGGCTCTCCTATGCTTGGCTATTTTATATATGAGATAAAGAATCTTCTTTTGAAGTAAACACAAAATCCAGTTTATAGCGATAAAGCTATAAACTGGATTTTTCCTTTACTATGTTTCGGTATTCATACATTATAGAAAATAACTTTATAGAAAAGCCGTGGACTTTCTCTGTATTTAATATTGAAACCCTATCACTTACATGCGATAATACAATCCATTCAGCTCTTCCAAGCTGGCAACCTCCCTCGTTTGCCCATTCTCCATATACATCAACCTATCAGATATTCGGTCGATGGCTGCAAAATTATGGTCGGAAACGATGATTCCCTTCGTATTCTTGGCCTCTTTCAGCAAGTCAATTACATGCTCCACAGCCACAGGCGACAAACCCGCAAAAGGCTCATCCAATATCACGAAAGGAACTGGCGACTGAAGGAATATAAAAATTTGGAAATACTTCAAGAGTCCACCCGATAGCTCTCCTACCTTGCAGTCGTAGATGTCTTGTATCAAGACATCCTGTATATCATCCTTATGATAACCTTCCATTCGCAAGATGGTAGAGACTCTCAATCCTCTCGGAATATACTCAAACTGCGGTTGCATCCTCAGCATTCCACTACGAAAAGCCTTATCCGTATAAACCTTACCACCTATCCGCACAAAGGAATGGGCACCACGACGGGTGCCAAAGATGATTTCCAGCATCGTTGACTTGCCACAGCCATTGCGCCCCAGTAAGCCCACGACCTCACCTTGCTTACAATTGATGTAAGCACCTTTCAATATCTCATGGCCGTCTATCTCATAATAAATACTATCAGCCTCTAATACCAAAACCATAGCCATTTCAATAAAAAGTGAATACTCAAACTAAGCGTGGCGGAAATGCCAAACGACGCTGCATAAAGCTTAAGGATGGTCCACGAAGCATTATAATAGAAGAAGAACACCGACTTCTTGAACACCAACTTACCTATAGCATCCAGCAGCAAGCCCCATATCGTATAGAAATACAAGAAGACCTTGACGGCTTCCTCTATTCCCTTTTCCCTAAAGACGATACAACCTGTCACCAAACCAAAAGGTATGGTAACCCACAGCGTGCTCTTGTAGAACGCCCATAGGTAACGGAGTCGTAAGAAAAGTCTGTCTAAGTTCATATTTTCACCTTATATTATTATACTACATAGCCTCCTGCATCATCGCCCTCATCTGCTTGCGAGAGGTGAAGAGCTGAGACTCCACGGTGCGCTTAGACACCTGGAGTTCTTCTGCAATGTCGCCAGCCGTCATGTCGTCGAACAGACTCATGCGATAAACCTTGGCACAGGTTGGCGAAAGCTTGTCCACATTCTGGTTCACGATACGGAGAGTATCGTGATACTCGGCAAGGCGCTCTGCATGACTATGCTGAAGCTCCATCTCATACTTCTTGCTCTCCTCCATCTGATGACGGAAGATGCGTCGGCGGAGAAGGTCCTTCACCTTGTTGGCTGTGATGGTATAGGCAAACGACTTGATAGTTGCCTCGTTAATGATACCCTCAAAGGTTATCATCTTGATGAAAGCATCCTGTACCAAATCCTCAGCCTCCTCTCGGTTGCCCAAGCGGGAAGTAGCGAAATTGACGAGTTCGTTCTGATGAACGGTGTAGAAAGCGGCAATGATTTGCGCCTGGTTATTTGTTGTCTGTTCCATAATCGTTTGATAGTTGTTTTGATTTCTGCTGCAAAGGTAGCACAAACCTTCTTAAACAGATGTATCAAACGTACCAATGATATATGTGAAACGTACCAATCTTATTTCACTACTGATTATCAACTATTTACATCACATAACTTCTTAAGAATACTGCGATGGCAACACGCCGAACATCTCCTTGAAATGCTTGGCAAAGTTCTGCGGAGAGGCGAAACCGGTGCGATAACAAGTCTCAGATACCGTGCATTTCTCCTCTTTCAGGAGCTTCGCCGCCGTCTTCAGTCTCACCGTTCGGATGAAGTCGGCAGGTGTCTGACCCGTCAGTGATTTCATCTTTCGATAGAGACTCATTCTCGACATTACCACATCAGTAGAAAGCGAGTCGATGGTGTATTCCGAGTTGTCGATGTTCTTCTCGATGCAGGCGATTACCTCCTTCAGGAAATCCTCGTCTGGCGAAGAATCGGTCACCGTCTTCGGGTCGAGCGAGATACTGTGCGAGAAATCTCGCTGGCGTTTCTCCTGCTTTTCCAGCAGATTGCTGATACGCGCCAGAAGCACCTCCATATCGAATGGCTTGGCGATATAGGCATCGGCTCCCGCCTTGTAGCCGGCAGCTCTGCCCTCGTCTGTACTCCATGCCGTGAGCAGGATGATTGGGATATGCGAGGTTTCGATGTTCTCCTTGATGCGGCGGCACATATCCGTGCCGTTCATCCTTGGCATCATCACATCACTCACGATGATGTCCGGATTTTCAGCTTCAGCCATCATCGCGCCTTCTATTCCATCTTTCGCCGTCAACACCTTATTATATATACGGCCCAATTCCTGGGAGAGGAAGTGAGAGAAGTCTTCATTATCCTCCACCACCAGCACAGTCTTCTCTATCTTCCGAAAAGTCTGTACCCCCACGGCACCATCCACCACATCAGCCATCACTGGCGATGCGATGCGGTTCTCCTCAGAAGCCTCCTGCTGCACTTCACGCTTCAGATCGGCAGGAATATCCACGATAAACCGGGACCCCTTACCCTCTTCGCTTTCCAGCGAAACCTTGCCTTCGTGCAACTGGATGTATTCATATACCATATTCAGTCCGATACCCGAACCTATCTGTTGCGAGCTGGAATCCTGCTCCGTGCGATAGAAACGTTCGAAGACATGCGCCTGGTCTTCCTTCGGAATGCCGCAGCCCGTATCTTCCACTATGATATGGGCGCATCTTCTGCTATCCAGGATGCATTTCTCCAAACTAACACACACACTGCCCCCTGCCTTCGTAAACTTGAAGGCATTGGAGAGAAGATTGGTCAATATCTTGCCCACCTTGTCCTTGTCGAAATACATAAACAGCCCCTCTGTCTTGTCTTCGAAAGCCAGGCGGATGTTCTTCTGTTCTGCCAGAGGCATGAACTTCATCGTGGTATATTGGATAAACTCATTCAGATTTCCACTCGTCAGATTGAGGCGTTCTCCGTTCATCTCCATCTTGCGGAAGTCGAGAAGCTGGTTTACCAACTGCAGCAGGTCGCCCGCATTCCTGCTTACATCGTTCAGCTGATGGCGGGTTTCGCCATCCGTGGTGCGCTTCAGGATGCTTCCTATAGGCGTGATGATGAGCGTGAGCAAGGTGCGGAACTCATGACTGATGTTGGTGAAAAAGCGATACTTCATCTCCTCCAGTTCCTTGTACTTCTCGTCCTCCATACGCTTGCGGTTCTGCTCCATTTTCCAGCGGTATCCCCATGTCAGGATGGCGATAAAGAACAGAAGATAGATGAGCTTCGCCCACCAGGTGGCCCACAGAGGTGGCAGCACTTCTATCTTGAGCGTAGCAGGTTGCTTGCACCAAACCTTGTCGAGACCTGCAGAATACACCTCCAGTTCATAGCTACCCGGAGCCAGATCGGTGAAGTTGGCTCTACCCACTCCATCCTGCGGATTAATCTCTATCCATCTGTCGCTCATACCCTTGAGCCTATATTGATAATAGGTATGCGAAGGCATATCGAAGTTCAAGCCCGAGAAGAGGATGGTGATGAAGTTCTCGTGATGTTTCAATACCAGTTTTTCTGTTGCCGATAAGGCTGAAGTCAGGATGGTTCTGCCATCTACCTCCTTGCCCGGCGATACCTCCTGGTTGTTCACCCAGAGAGAAGTGAAGATAGGGTGACCTGTGTATTTCATTTCCTTCACATCAGCAGGATTCACGATGTAATATCCATCCTGCGTACCGAAGAACAGATTGCCCCCAGCCAGATGTCCCACCGACATCCAGCCGAAGTTGCTCTTTCCCAATTTGTTCTGGCTATCGAATACCATCAGCTTCTGTTCTCCATCCTGTAGGCGCTGGAACCGGCAAAGCCCGTTAGGTGTTGTAGCCCAAACATCGCCATAGCCGTCTTCTATCAGACCATTGATCATCTCGTTAGGCATTCCCTCCACCTTTCCGAAGAAGCGAGAGGACTTATCCTTGGGATTGATGACGAAAAGTCCATTGAGCGTACCTACCCATATCCAGCCCTGACGGTCGATGAGCAAAGCCTTGCAAGGTCCGTTCAGCTTCACCTGCGTAGCCTCATCCTTCACCAGGTCCTTGGGGAAGAGAGTACGCCGGGTGGCTGGCGAATATACGAACAAGCCCTGGGTGGCAGCCACCCAGATGCGATGCAGCTTATCTTCCTTGAAATCGTTAACCACCTTATATTTCTCCAATGCCTTATTTCCTAAAGGCACGATTCGCCTGTTCTGCTCATCAAAGCATCCGATACCGCCATGGTAATTTACCCAGATGCGATGCGCATGATCTTCCAGGAATCCACGCACAATATCATAGTTGATATCCTTGGTTGGAATACCGCCCTGCATGATGTGATGGATAATACCCTTTTCTCGCAAGAACAGTCCCTGGCGGAAAGTTCCCACCCAGAGTCTGCCCTTGCTATCCATCATGCTCCGGATATAATCGGAGCCACCCAAAGAGATAGGAGAAGCCTGAAGACTCAGAGCATTCAAGGCAAACAAGCCTTTATCAGAAGATAGCAACGGCAAGCCATTCAGCAAATCGTTGATGCGATAGCCGTTCATCTTCAGACCCATGGCTACAAAAGGGAAATAGGCAAACTGCTGCATGTTGGGATGATAGAGACAGAGTCCCTTGCTCCATAATCCGAGCAGCAGATTACCTCTACTACAGGCGATGCCCTGGATATCATCTATCAAGGTCTCGCCATCCAAGGTATGAATTTCAGAAAGAAGAGAGGTTTTGCCATTGGGAGCGATGGTCAGAAGACCTGCCTGTCGGATGCTGGCATACGCCGTTCCATCTTCTGCAATACTGAGCACAACCAACGCTGCCGCTTCATTCTCATACCGATGCAGCCAATGATGGGTGGCAGTCGAAGAAGGCTGATAGGAAGCCACGCCGTGGTTCCACATCAGCCAAAGCTGATGCTTGTTCTGTGCAAACTGCATGAAGTCGCGTACAGGCACCTCTCCCAGCCAAACCCGCTCGGAAGAAATCGTCTTGGTCATGGATGCATTCATTCCCTTCACCCAGCCATCTGCATAAAGGAACCAGTGGTTTCCATTGAAGTTGCAGACATCACGCAATCCTCCGGTTCTTATCTTTATCTGTCGGCATTGATTTTCAGCTTCTCCCAATTTAGAAGCCTTCACCATCAGCATCTTTCCCGATGCGGTGACAAACCATAGGTCTTTCACCGAATCGATGAAGACATCACGCACCTTTTCCTTAATGCCCATCGAAGCCAGCAAGCCCTTGACATCCCGCACGTAGGCATCCTTCGTCAAATCAAACACGAGAAACTTTCCCAGTTCCTTGATCCATACCCGCTGTCGGGCATCCACATACGCCGTGGATAACGCCGATACATAATCAGCAGCATACCCCTCATCACCCATCGGAGGAACCGAATGGAAGGTGCAGCCATCGAAAAAGGAAAGACTGGAGGATGTTCTGACACCCAACCTTCCGTCAGGAGTCCAGAAAAGTGCCTTCACCTCATCATCCGGCAAGCCTTGGCTCGTATTGATGAGGCGAAAAGAAGACTGGGCGCTAGCCAGGAGATGGCCAACGAAAAGTACTATGAATATTATGTATAGACGAAATGCTTTCATCTTGTCGTTATTATTGTTTTTATCTTTAAGATGGCAAAAGGATATCCACCCTTCTGATGAATTGAATACTGCAAAGATACTAGTTTTCCCAAACTACACCAAAAGTTTTTTAGAAAAAGACACATTTTTTTGCTTTTTACGTAAGTATATTCTGCAGCACATACGTACCAAAGGCAAAATAAAACGAAATTATAAACATTCAAACCTACAAGAAAGATGAAGAAACAGCTATTAGTTTTGCCGATGTTGTGCTTGGCAGCAAGCCCATCGCTTCAGGTTTCTGCAGCGGAGACGCTCAGCATGAGCATCCAACAGCAAAAGGGCAATACCATACAGGGTATTGTAGTTGACCAAAACGGTGAGCCTGTCATCGGCGCATCGGTAAGAGTGAAAGGTAGCAAGAATGGTACCGTCACCGATATCGATGGCAAGTTTACACTCACTAACGCCAATGGAAATGTAGAGATTTCATATATTGGCTACAAGACTCAGACCCTCAAGAATCCTAAGGGTGGCAATCTCAAGATTACACTCTCTGAGGATAACAATGCCTTACAGGATGTTGTGGTAGTAGGTTACGGTCAGCAGAAGAAGGCCTCCCTTACCTCTGCCATCACCCAGATCAAGGGTGAGGAAGTATTCAAGGACCGCTCCGTTTCTTCTACAGCCGTAGCCCTTCAGGGTGAGATTCCCGGTTTGACCGTTACCCGTACCTCTACCCGTCCGGGTGCCGAGGGTGCAGCCTTCAAGATTCGTGGTGATATTTCCATCAACGGCAACTCCTCTCCACTCATCATCATTGATGGTGTTACGGGTTCCATCGACGAGTTGAACTCTATGAACGGCAACGATATTGAGAACATCTCCGTATTGAAGGATGCTTCTGCAGCCATCTACGGTTCACGTGCTGCCAGCGGCGTTATCCTTGTTACCACCAAGCGTGGCAAGGAGGGCAAGGCACAGATTTCCTATCATGGTTCCTTCAGCCGTACCATCGATGGTATCCAGTCGCCATTGACCAACACTAGCGAATGGCTGGATATGTTCTACGAGGCTCAGTATAACGATGCCAAGGTTAATTCCGGCGCTACAGATCCAGAGACTATCCACAAGAACATCAACTGGTGGATATTCAACAGCTTCGGTGGTCCAACACTCGACGAGACCGATATCGACCCAGAGACTGGCAACCCTACCGTCTATAAGGGTGAAAAACTCTTCAATGCGCTCCGTGCAGGAAAGATACTGACTCTGCGCAATGGTAACAAGATAGAGCGCTGGGATACCAACCAGAATATGATGGATGCCCTCTACGGACAAGCTAATTCGCAGAAGCACAATGTCAACATCTCGGGTGCAGATCAGCGATTCGGCTACAACCTCTCCCTGGGATATGAGAGCGCACAATCACAGCTGAAACCAGCTTACGACGGTCAACGCAAGTGGAGTGCCCGACTCAACTCCGACTACAAGGCAACAGAAGACTTGAAGTTTTCTACCAATATCGCCTACGAGAAGCGTCATCGTCAGACTCCTTCACAAGACCTGGGACAGGGATGGATGGACCAGTGGTTCTGGCCTATCTACAATGAGAACGGCGACCCATACGATACCTTCTCTGGAAGCAGAAATCCTGTCGGCGGTTTGCTCAATGGTGGTACCTATCACTACTATCTTACCACCTTGCGTGGCAACGTGCAGGGAACTTACGACTTCCACAAGCTGCTCAAGGGACTGACCCTGACTGGTAACGCTGCCTACAAGATGGTAGAAGAGAACAGTCAGCATACCTATTATAAGGTGCAGTATTACGACTGGGTTGGTACTCCTACAGGTAATAAGAAGAGTCCTGGCAGCATGGATCAGGTTAACAAACGTTGGGAGAACATGAACCTCAGCGCCATGCTCAACTACAAGAACACCTTTGCCAACGTACACAACGTGGCAGCCATGCTGGGTATGACCGCAGAACAGGAAACCTACAAAGGTCTCTCCGCATCCAGAAACAAGGGACCTCTCTTCGAGGGTTCAGGTCTGGAAGACTTGGATATGTTCCAGGGTGGCGACAACAATGGCGCAGGCGGTGGAAAGAATTCATGGGGATTGGTATCTTACATTACCCGTCTGAACTACGATTACGACAATCGCTATGCTGTCGAGTTTCTGGGCCGCCGAGATGGTTCATCCAAGCTGGCAACCAACCAGCGCTGGAAAAACTTCTACTCAGTATCAGGCTACTGGCGCATCTCTGGCGAGAAGTGGATGAAGAGCCTTACCTGGCTCAACGACCTGAAGCTGCGCTACAACTATGGTAAGACCGGCAGCGTGGAAGGCATTGGCAACTACGAGCGTTTCGCTACTCTCTCTACAGGAAACACTATCCTGGGCATCAACCCAAGCGCACATACCACATTATGGATTGACGGAATGACTAGCGACCAGCGCAGTTGGGAGACTATCGACAGCCATAACTTCGGTCTCGACTTCACTTTGTTGAACAACCGCTTGAGTGGATCGTTCGATTACTTCATCAAGAACAATACGGGTATGTTTATCAGCGTAGAGTATCCTCAGGTACTCGGAGCCAGCGCCCCTAAGATAAACGATGGTAAGTTCGGTGCCCACGGTTGGGAGTTTGCCCTCAACTGGCACGACAAGATTGGCGAAGTGAAGTACAATGTTGGCTTCAACCTTGCAGATGCCCGCTCTGAGGTGAAGAAACTCACCAACAACGAGAATGTGCCAAACGCAGGTTTGAACTCCAACAGACTGATAGGCAAGCCTCGCAATTCCATCTACGTATATAAGACCGACGGACTGTTCCAAAATCAGGCAGAAGTAGATGCATACTACGATAAATATTATTGGAACGCTGACCACACAGGTCCAAAGGAAGGCAACATCCTCCCAGCTCCCGGTAAGCAGAAGACCAATACCCTCCGTCCTGGAGCCCGCAAGGTGGTTGACCTCGATGGTGATGGTGTCATCACCCGTGATGATATTTACTATGCAGGCGATGCAGCCCCACGTCTTTCCTTCGGTATCAAGGGAGGCTTGGAGTGGAAGGGTATCGACTTCAACATGTTCTTCCAGGGCATCGGCAAGCAGAAGATTCTGCGCACAGGTAATATGTATGCACCATGGGTTGTAAACTATACAAGACAGAATGTATCCTTCATGGGCAAGATGTGGAGCGAGGAAAACCCGAATGCCGAATATGCCATAGCCTCTCGCGACGCGGCCTTCAACAGGTGGAACTATCAGAACAAGGACGTGAGCGTACAGAACAACAAGTACATCCGTCTGAAGTCACTCGTTGTAGGCTATACCCTGCCAAAGGCATGGACCTCAAAGGCTGGCATCAACAAGCTGAGAGTTTACTTCTCTGGCGATGACCTCTGGGAGTGGACCAAGGTAAAGGATGGATACGATCCAGAATATGGTGAGGCATCCAACAATACCTTCCCATTCAGCCGCCAGATCACATTCGGTGTCGACTTGACGTTCTAAAGTGAAGAAAAGAAACAATTATTTTAAAAGGAAACAATTATGAAATCAAATATAACAAAATTGTTGATGGCATCAGCACTCGTAGCAGGCATGACCTCCTGTAGCGACTTCCTCGAAAAGGAACCTCTATCAGCAGCTACCGAAGCCATCGCATTCAAGAATGCAACCCAGTTCCAGCAGGCTGCCGACCGCTTTGTTGACCTGATGGGTGGTTGGGACTACAATAAGTGGGACGGCGGTACCGACATCACAGGTCTCGGTTCCAATGGCGGCGGTTCTGCTCCAGAGAGCAGCGGAAACTGGAACGACAACTACAAGAACATCCGCCAATACAACATCCTGCTGAAAAAGGCAGATGAATACACCGGCGACAAGAAAGCCATCAATGCCTCGGTAGGTACAGCCTACTTCTTCCGTGGCATGGCTTACTTCGAACTATTGCAGCACTTTGGCGGTGTACCTGTCATCGACCATGTACTCGATGTAAACGACGAGGCACTCTATGGTCCTAGAAAGAGCCGCTACGAGGTATTCAACTTCCTGGTAGCCGACCTCCGCAAAGCCATCGAACTTCTCCCTAAGGAGACAGCCATCGCTGCTGCCGACAAGGGACGCATCAGCAAGGAGGCTGCTCAGGCTTACCTGGGAAGAGTACTTCTCTATGAGGCAACTTGGGAGAAATACGTACCAACCATCAACTACGACCTGGATGGTGACGGCACCGAGAAGGGTGCAGGTACAGCCAAGCCTCAGGGTTATCCATCTGTTACCGACATGCTGACCGAATCAAAGAACATGTCGAAGGCGGTGATGGACGAGGCAAAGAACAATGGCACTTATGCCCTCTGGAACGAGTGCGACTCGCTGAGTTACTACTACCTCTTTAATATAGACGACAAGGGTGGCAACGTATCCAACCCTTGGGGAAAGGGAAAGAGCACCAACAAGGAGTTCATCATCTACAAGAAATATGACTACGACTTGAAGCGCGTGGGCAAGAACATCGGTCATACCGTACAGACCTGGCAGGGCGTGGGCATCAGCACCCAGTTTGGCGAGTCATTCCTCTGCCGCAACGGATTGCCTATCCGCATCAGTTACACAGGCGACATGAAGGACGCCCAGAACAACCCAGAGTTTGAGGGATGGGGAACCTTTGCAGGCGAGTACCACAACCGCGACTACCGATTCGTAGGCAGCACCTGGTGTCCTGACCGTGTAAGCTGGGGCAACCGCCCGGAATACAGCACTCCTCATACTGAGGCTGACGGCAAACCTTATCCAGAGCCATTGATTGTAAAGAACAATGATGAATACGACTCGTCAGATCCTGCTTACTCCAGCGTTCGTGGTGTGTTCCATCCAAGTCTCCGTGGCAATACCACGTTCTATGGATACGGCTGCCGCAAGTACAATCCGGAAGGAACCCGTGCAGACAAGACGGAGTCACCTGATTGGCCTATCCTTCGCCTTGCCGAGGTATATCTAAACTATGCCGAGGCAACCTGCGAGCTGGGCAATGGTCTGATTTCTGATGCCGACCTTGACATCTCCATCAATCTGCTCCGCGACCGTGCCCGTGTAGCTCACCTCACCAATGCCCTCATCAAGGATGTATGGGATGCAGGATGGTGGGATTACAAGACCAACAAGACCGTCTGCCACAAGATGACCATGCTCGATGAGATTCGCCGTGAGCGTGCTTGCGAACTCTTCGGAGAAGGCTTCCGCATGAATGACCTGAAGCGTTGGGGTATCGCACAGATCAACCTCCGCGGACAGAAGCTGGGTCGCCACGTATTGAATACTGCTTACACCAACAACAAGTGTAACGACAACCAGTACTTCGGCGAGCCTTGCTACTACCCAGAGAAGTATCCTACCCAGTATGGTTTGTATGATGAGAGTGCCGGCGTAAGCAAGGATGATCCAGACTATGGCCGCACCATCGCAGTACTCGCAGAGAACCTGCATTGGACCCAGCGCGACTATCTCGACGCCATCCCATTGCAGCAGATTCGTCTGAACCCAGCTTTGACACAGAACCCAGGCTGGTAAAATCACAACGCGACGAATGGAAAAATAAAAAAGCCCTCGAGAGAAAAGTCTCTAGGGTTAAGGGAATTCTTCGTTCAAAAGCATTGAACCTATGTTCAAAAGTTCTGAATACACATTCAATACTTATGAACGTACATTCAAAACTTTTGAACGGAGATTTTCATTTATGATAAAAACAAGTATATTATCCAAGAAATACTCTTTCTATATGAAGAAGATATTAACAACACTAATGCTGTGCCTCACCACCCTATCGATGACAGCCAAAGGGCATACGGCGGCAAATAACCGTCTGGTAATAGCCAAGGCTCCTGCCGGCATCGAACTCAAGAAAGACTTCGAGGTAAAAGCCCGCATCGCAAACGGCGAATGGAAAGACATCGACACCTACGCCTTCAAGGTAGACAGAGTGGCGAATGCCAAGCACAATGCAGAGGTTACATCCGTGGCTAAGTTTGAGTTTGAAGGTAAAGTAGAAATACAGGTAAAGAGCATTGCTCAGGATATCAAGAGTTTCAAGGTTCGTCCTAACTCCTACGGAATAGAGGCTAAGCAGGAGGGCAACACGTTGACGTTCACACTCGACCGCCCCCGCTACCTCTCCGTAGAAATCAACGGCAACATCTACCAGAATCTCCAGATCTTCGCAGACAACATCCTGGAAAAGCCAAAGGTAAAGAAGAAGAAAGACCTGATGTATTTCGGACCGGGTGTTCACGATTTCAAGGGCGATTCCATCCACATTGCATCAGGCAAGACTGTTTTCATCGATAACGGAGCCATCATCAAGGGTTGGTTATCCACCTATGGCTCTAGGGATGTAAAGATTCTCGGTCACGGCATCGTAATGCCGGGCCATCACGAGGGTATCATGGTGAGATACAGCAAGAACGTGTATATCGACGGCCCTCTCACCACCCAGTTGCCTATCGGCGGCAGCGATTCCGTAACCGTAAAGAATGCCAAGGTGATGAGCTGGTATGGTTGGGGCGACGGCTTCAATATCTTTGCCAGCAACAACATCTATCAGGAGCATCTCTTTGCTCGTACCAGCGACGACTGTTCCACCATCTACTGTACCCGCAAAAACTATCATGGCGGTTGCAAGAACATTACCATCAAGGACTTCGTGATGTGGGCAGACGTGGCTCATCCTATTATGATAGGCTTGCACAGCGAGACTCCAGAAAACGAGGACATCACCAACGTGCTCTATAAGGACATTGACATCTTAGAACATGCCGAGAACCAGATAGACTATCAGGGCTGCATCGGCATCAACAATGGCGACAACATCCTGGTAAAGGGCGTCACCTTCCAGAACTTCCACATCGACAACATCCGCAAGGGCATGCTCTTCAATATGCGTGTATGCTTCAACAAGAAGTACTGTTCTGCCCCAGGCAGAGGCATCGAAGACATCACCCTCCGCAATATCGCCTATACTGGTGAGCAGCCTAACATGGGCATCATTGCCGGCTATGACGAGAACCGCAAGGTGAAGAACATCCGCTTCGAGAACTTCACCATCAACGGCAAGGTGATTTCGGATGATATGCCTGGAAAGCCAAAGTGGTACAAGACCGCAGATATGGCGAATATCTACGTGAACGACCACGTGGATAACATTACATTCAGCAAATAATTCTACTTACAATCTACGTTGATATATAAAGAAAACGGCTGCCCCTTCAGTGATGAAGGAGCAGCCTTTATTGTATGATGCTATTACTATCTGAAAGACATCAAGCCTTTGCTTTTTTTAATCTGATAATCATCTGTATAAAACTTGGAATCATGATGCAGAGTGAGAAGCCTACGGCGTAATATACGGTCTTCTCATCGCCATGGAAGAGGTCGATGAGCTTGCCATCGCTCTGCGGCATGATGTTGGACAGGACATACGCCATCGTATTGTTCACCCAGTGGAGCAGGATGCCCGGAACAAGACTCTTGGTGCGATAATACATCCAACCCAGGAGTAAGCCCAGCAGGAGGGCATTGACAAACTGCGCTACGTTGGCGTGAGCCAGACCGAAGATGGCAGCCGAAATCATGATGGCTACCCAATGGTTCTTCTTGCTCATAAGACCCAGCAGGGTGCGGAGAACGGCTCCACGGAACACAACCTCCTCAGCAAAAGGCGCCAGAACGCCGATAGCCACATAGCCCCAAGGCTCCTTCATGAGCGATGCGAATATCTGCTCGGTATTCTCGTCCATCTCGATGCCTATCTGCTCATATATAAACTCCAGAGGAATGATGGTTCCCAGGGTGAACAATGCCACCCAGAGAAGCGTTGCCCAAGGCTTGGAAAGCAGATAATCGCGGGTAAGCGGTGTCCACTTCGTCTTCAGGAAGATGACGAGGGTGATGACATTGCTGAACGCTGAGGTAAGCGCCGTCAGGATAGGATTGCTGCCCGAACTGATAGCCTGAAGCGTTGCCTGGTAACCTTCACCCTTGATGCCCGCCCAGATGCCTACGCCAGCATACATCACGATAATCTGTACTACTATAAATATAATAATGTAGAGGACGATATCCGTCAAACCTCTCTTTAAATTAATCTTTGCCATTGCTTTTACTGTTTATAATTAATAGTTTATAGCATTCTTGCTATCATTCCGCTTCCTTTTCGAAGAGATCTAGCACGGTCTGCTCATCCTCCTTCAGTTGCGCCGCCAACTCCTCGGGACTGTCAAACTTCTGCTCGCCCCGTATCCGCTTCACGAAGCTCACGAGCAAGAGCTGGTCGTAGATATCCCCGTCGAAATTGAAGATGTGCGTCTCTAGCGTCAGTTGTCTGCCATTGAAGGTTGGGCGATTGCCCACATTCATCATTCCCCGTTTCCATACTACCGTATTCTCCAGTCTTACCCTTACGGCATAGACGCCAGGGGCAGGAATCAGCTGTCCGAAGTGAGAGATATCGAGATTGGCAGTAGGGAAGCCGAGCTTTCTGCCTTCATGGAATCCATTCACCACCTTTCCGATGAGGGTGTAAGGGAAACCGAGGCACCGGGCTGCCATCTCCACTTCTCCCTCTTTCAGGAAAGAGCGGATTACGGAAGAAGAGATGTTGATGCCGTCTATCTGGAAGGCCTCGTTCCTGATTACCTCGATGCCCATCTCCTTGCCATAGCGCACGTAATCTTCGAAAGTCTCCTCGCGGTTGTGACCGAAGCGATGGTCGTAGCCGATGAAGAGTTTCCTTACGTTGAGATGGTCGTGGAGCACCTGCTGCATAAACTCCCTTGCCGACATCGCAGCCATCGCCTTGTCGAAATGCAGCACCACGGCATTATCCACTTCCGTCTTCGAAAGCAGCAGCAGCTTGGAATCGAGCGTACTCAGCATCTCTGGCTGGTAATCTGCCTGCAATACCTTGCGGGGATGCGCATCGAAGGTGATGACGGTGGATTGCAAGCCATCCTTTCGTGCCGTCTCTACGAGATGATGAATCAGGAACTGATGTCCCCGATGCACCCCGTCGAAGAAACCGATGGTTGCCACACATGGCGGCAACTGCACGGTATCGTTATAATGTATTGTATTCATTCTATCTTCTCTTTGCTATCATTCTCTTAAAAGCTCTCCATAGCTCGCCCACCCAGAGCACAACGGAGGTTGAACCGATGATGAGCAGCCACTCGTGGAGCGACAATGGTGTGGTGCGGAACATTTCGCCACCAAAGGTTACGATAATCCACTGACCCACCAAGACCAGTACAAGCACCAGAATCATTCCCTTATCCTTCAGGAAATGGCGGAAGGCGGTGTGATGACTCATCAGCGCCTTGGCATTGAAGAGGTTCCAGAACTGAATCATCACGAAGGTGGTGAAGAACATGGTCAGCTCATGCACATCTACTCCACCCTTGCCTCTGCGCTCGCAGTAAACCAGCAGGGCAAACATCACGAGGAAGAAGACGATGCCGCAGAACAGGATGCCGAAACCGATGCTCTTGTTGATGATGAAATCGGATGCCTTGCGTGGCTTCTCGTTCATCACCTCGTGAGATGGAGGCAATGAGGCAAGTGCAAGGGCTGCAAAGGTATCCATGATAAGGTTCACCCAGAGAATCTGAGTAACCGTCAAAGGCATCTCGGTTCCGATGACAGAGCCGCCAAGCACCAGCAGGAGGGCTGCCACGTTTACTACCAACTGGAAGAAGAGGAAGCGCTGCAGGTTGCGATAGAGCGAACGTCCCCACATCACGGCGTTGGCGATAGACTTGAAGGAATCATCGAGCAGGGTCATATCCGAAGCCTCCTTTGCCACGGAAGTTCCCGAACCCAGCGACAAGCCCACATGGGCATAGTGAAGCGCCGGAGCATCGTTGGTACCGTCGCCTGTTACGGCAACCACCTCGCCACGCTTCTGGAGCATGGCCACCAGTCGTTGCTTATCGGTAGGACGGGCACGGCTCATCACACGGATATCCTTCGCCCGTTCGTAAGCCTCTTCATCAGAAAGCGCCTCCCACTGTTCGCCCGTAATCATCTGCTGGTCGAGCGAGGTCAGAGAGCCATCTGCTCCGATATTCTCAGGTTCATCTTCGAAGACACCTATCTGCTTGCCTATCTCCAAGGCGGTGGCAGCCGTATCACCCGTAACCACCTTCACCTCAATACCCGCATGGCGGCACTCCTGCACGGCGGCAGGAACATCCGGACGGATAGGATCGGCAATGGCTGCAATGGCCTGCAACTGAAGGTCGTTGGCATCGAGAAGTGCTACCACTTCGGCAGTAGAGGTTCTGGAAGTTCTCATGATAGAAGCTTCTATCTTCTTATAGGCGAACGCCAGGGTTCTCATAGCCTTATGCTGCCACTCATCGAGTTCTTCGGCTGACTGTCTCTGCATTCTATCTTCGATGATGCATTTCTTCATCACGATTTCAGGCGCACCCTTTACGAAGAGATAGGTCTCGCCATCAACTTCTGCCAAGGTTGCCATCATCTTTCTCTCGGTAGAGAAAGGCAACTGCTTGAGCACGTTCACCTGCTTGCGGAGTTCTTCATAATCCTTGCCCTGGGCATCGAGCCAGAGCAGGAGAGCCGACTCGGTAGGGTTTCCGATAGGTTTGCCGTCATTCAACTCGGCTGTAGAGTTGAGGGCGATGGCAGTATCGAGCAGCGCCTCATCGCCCTGCTTGAGTTCCAGGGCGCTCACCTGCATCTTGTTCTGGGTAAGCGTACCGGTTTTATCGGTACAGATCACGGTAACGGCACCCATGGTTTCGCAGGCATGGAGCTTGCGCACCAGATTGTTCGACTTCAGCATTCTTCGCATGTTGAGCGCCAAGGAAAGGGTAATCGCCATCGGCAATCCCTCAGGCACCGCCATCACAATCAGGGTAACAGCCATCATGAAGTATTTCAGCACGATTTCTGCCATATAGAAATAATCCTTGCCGCCCCATGCCGGGTTGGTGAGGATATCGTGAATCAGGAAGATGAAGAAGGCTGCCACAGATACCACGGAGCCTACCTTGGAAATCATCTTTGCCAACTTATCGAGCTGCATGTGAAGCGGTGTCTCCACCGAAGTCTGTTCGGTAGATTTCTTCGCCACCTTACCAATCTCGGTAGCATCGCCCACGGCAGTAACCACGAACTCGCCCCTGCCATTCATCACCATGGTAGAACGGAGGATGACGTTGCGAGGATAGGCTCCATCGCCACCGCCTTCCAGAGATTTCTCGGTAACGGGTTCGCCCGTAAGGGTAGATTCATTAATCTGCAGGTCGTTGCAGACGATGAGTTCGCCATCGGCAGGCACCTCGTCGCCCACTTCCACGAGTACCACATCTCCCACCACCACATCGTGGCGGGGAATCTCCATCACCTTACCATTGCGGCGCACCTTTACCGGCTGCTCTTCGCTGAGTGCCGTGAGCAGATTAAACTTCTTAGCCGCATCGCGCTCAAAGTAGAAGCCCACGGTAGTAGCAAGGAAAACTGCCACGAAGATACCGATGGTCTCCATGAAATTCTTTTCGATAAAAGCGAGGATAAGGGAAACGAAAGCCGCAACGAGGAGTATCTGGATAATCGGATCGCGATACTTATCCAAATACAGTTTCCATAATGAGGTACGTTGAGGAGGGGTGAGCACGTTTTTGCCATGCTGTTCCCTGCTCTGTTTTACTTGTTCGTCGGTAAGACCGATTCTTTTGTTTTTGTCTATGTCCATTTCTGAATAGAAATACTTTTCTTTTGTACGATTAATAAGTACATACGCACGTGTGCGCACATAATTTGGTGCAAAGATACGCTATTTTTCTGATTCTAAGAAAATTTTTAAGATTTTATTTGGTTATTTGCCCAAAATCTAGTATCTTTGCACTCGAATTTGATAAAAATTCAATGGACTTGTAGCTCAGTTGGTTAGAGCAACAGACTCATAATCTGGAGGTCCTAGGT
>OQVR01000285.1_pt1 | contig 22136 bp, 13 predicted proteins | sample 1691521 | NCBI WGS metagenome assembly OQVR01 (sample SAMN03418256, study PRJEB22391) | human gut metagenome | biome: human-gut; feature: organic feature; material: feces | host: Homo sapiens | place: Tanzania | collected 2013-01
ACAAGGTGAACATGAACCTCAACTACAACACCGACGCTACGTTCGACTTCGACGCGCAGAGCCTCAAGCTGAAGTACGACGGCAAGGAAGACGAGATAGTGAAGCTCATCGAGGCAGGCAACGTGTCGTTCCCCTCCAACTCGTCGCTCGTACGCGGAGCATCTTCGCTCTTCGGTCTGCGCACCGACCTGCAGTTTGGCAAGCTCAAGCTGCAGCTCGTAGCCTCGCAGAAGAAGTCGTCGTCGAAATCGGTGTCGTCGAAGGGCGGCAAGCAGTTCACGCCGTTCGAGATAGACGCCGCCAACTACGAGGAGAACCGCCACTTCTTCCTTGCGCAATACTTCCACGACCGCTATGACGAGTCGATGCGCTCGCTGCCCAACCTCACGTCGGGCGTGACGATCAACCGCGTGGAGGTGTGGGTGACGAACAAGTCGGGCAACACATCCAACACCCGTAACATCATCGCCCTCACCGACTTGGGCGAGAACAACCGCGTGTCTAACAGCCTCTGGAGCGTGACAGGACAGCCCGTGCCTGCCAACGCCGCCAACTCGGAGTATGCAGCCATGACATCGCAGTACGCCGCAGCACGCGACATCGACCAGACCTCTACCGTGCTCGACGGAATACCCGGCTTCGTGGGCGGAGCCGACTACGAGAAGCTGGAGCGCGCGCGCCTGCTCAACTCGTCTGAGTACACCGTGAACAAGGCGCTGGGCTACGTCTCGCTGAAGACATCGCTGCAGACCGACCAGGTGCTCGCCGTGGCTTACGAGTACACATACGGCGGCGTGACGTATCAGGTGGGCGAGTTCGCGTCGGACATCACCGACTCTAACAAGGCGCTCTACGTGAAGGCGCTGAAGAACACCAGCAACAATCCGCATCAGGGCAACTGGGGCTTGATGATGAAGAACGTCTACTACCTCGCCTCGTCGGTAGAGAAGGAGAAGTTCCGCCTCGACGTGAAGTTCCAGAGCGACACCGCCGGTGTCTACCTCACATACATACCCGAGCCGCAGGTGAAGAACCAGACACTCATAAAGTTCCTCGGAGCCGACCGACTCGACAACAACAACAAGGCGCATCCCAACGGCTACTTCGACTACGTGGAGGGCTACACCGTTACGAACGGTCGAGTGTTCTTCCCCGTTGCCGAACCGTTCGGCAGCTATATGTACGAGACGCTTCTGAAGAACGGCGTGGCGGCAGACAAGGCTGAGAAGTACGCCTTCACCGAGCTTTACGACTCTACGAAAACCGTTGCGAAGCAGATAGCTGAGAAGGACAAGTACGTGCTCATGGGACAGTTCCGCGGCACATCTGCTAACGTAATCTCGCTTGGCGCATACAACATTCCGCAAGGCTCGGTGGTAGTTACGGCAGGCGGCGTCACGCTCGCCGAAGGCACCGACTACTCTGTCGACTACTCGGGCGGCGAGGTGACCATCCTCAACCAGAGCATCATCGACGCCGGCACCGCCGTGAACGTGTCGCTCGAAAGCAATACCGACTACGGACAGGAGCGCAAGACGATGTTCGGCATGAACTGGGAGTACGACTTCTCTAAGGACTTCCAGCTCTCGGGTACGTTCCAGCATCTCTCCGAACAGGCGCTCACCAACAAGGTGAACATGGGATCGGAGCCGCTCAGCAACACTATCTGGGGCTTGAACATCAACTGGAAGAAGCAGAGCCAGTGGCTCACGAACATGCTCGACAAGCTGCCCTTCCTGCATCTTACGCAGCCGTCGAGCATCTCGTTCTCGGGCGAGTTCGCGCAACTCATAGCCGGACAGAGCAGCGGCACGCAGGACAACGCCTCGTACATCGACGACTTCGAGAACACCAAGAACACCATCGACGTGTCTACACCTACGTCGTGGATAATCTCGTCGGTGCCGTCGATGTTCCCCGAGTCGGGCGACAAGTCTACGCTACGCTCGGGCTTCAACCGCTCGCGTCTGGCGTGGTACACCATCGACCCGCTCTTCACACGCCGCTCTTCGTCGCTCACGCCGAGCCACATCAAGAGCGATCTCGACCAGCTGTCTAACCATTACGTTCGCGAGTTCTACGTAAGCGAGCTGTTCCCCAACCGCGACCAGAGCGCATACAACGGCAACTCGTCGATGCTCAACATACTTAACCTCGCTTACTACCCGAACGAGCGCGGTCCGTACAACTTCGACCCTGACCTCAACCCCGACGGCACACTCAACAACCCGCAGAAACGCTGGGGCGGCATGATGCGAAAGCTCGACACCAACGACTTCGAGGCAGCTAACATCGAGTACATCGAGTTCTGGATGCTCGACCCGTTCATCTACACACGCGAGCAGGGCGTGGCAGCCGACTACGGCGGCGACTTCTACATCAACCTCGGCGAGATGAGCGAGGATATCCTGCGCGACGGCAAGAAGTTCTACGAGAGCGGCATGCCCGTAGACGGCTCGCAGAACTTCACCACTACGCAGTGGGGTAAGGTGCCCAATCAGGCTACCGTCGTGTACGCCTTCGCTACGTCGAAGGGTTCGCGTGCGCTGCAGGACGTGGGCTTCAACGGACTCAACGACGAGGAGGAGCAGAAGTGGGAGAGCTATCAGGACTTCCTCAGAGAGGTGCAGGGCAAGGTGAATCCTGCCGTGTGGGACTCTATCTGGGCTGACCCCGCAGGCGACAACTACCACTACTTCCGCGGTTCCGACTACGACAAGATGAAGGCGCCTATCCTGCGCCGCTACAAGTACATAAACAACCCGCAGGGTAACTCGCCCGACAACGACTCGCGCACCGAGAGCTACGACACATCGTACAAGTCGACGCCTGACGTGGAGGACATCAACCAGGACTACACGCTCAACGAGTACGAGAAGTTCTTCCAGTATCGCGTGTCTATCCGCCCCGAAGACCTCGAGGTGGGCAAGAACTACATCGTGGACAAGCGCGAGGACACCCACCAGTTGCGCAACAACAAGACAGAGACGGTCAACTGGTACCAGTTCCGCATACCGTTGCGCGACTATGAGAAGAAGTTCGGCGCAATCAACGACTTCACCTCGATGCGCTTCATGCGTATGTTCCTCACAGGCTTCAAGCATCCTATCGTGCTGCGCTTCGGAACGCTCGACCTCGTGCGTGGCGAGTGGCGTGTCTACGAGCAGAACCTCGACAACTCGGCTTCCACTTCGGGCAAACTTGTGGTGAGTGCCGTGAACATCGAGGAGAACAACGACAAGCAGCCGGTCAACTATATCCTGCCGCCGGGCATCAAGCGCGGACAGGACCCCACGCAGCCACAGCTTGTGGAGAACAACGAGCAGGCACTCTCGATGAGCGTCACCACGCTCGGCACCGGCGAGGCGAAGGCGGTGTACAAGAACACAACGCTCGACCTCAGACAGTACAAGCGTCTGCAGATGTTCGTTCACGCCAACGCTTTCCAGCCCAACCAGACGAATCTTGAGGACGGACAGCTGTCTGTGTTCATACGTCTCGGCTCCGACTACAAGAGCAACTTCTACGAGTACGAGATTCCGCTGAAGCTCACCGAGCCCGGCAAATACGGACGCTTCTCGGCTGCCGACGCCCGCGCCGTATGGCCCGAGGAGAACATGCTCGACATCGCCCTCTCCAAGCTCACCGGCTTGAAGAAGGAGCGCAACAAAGCCAAGGCAAACGGACAGGCTTCGTACAACCGACTCTACTCGGCGTACGACCCCGACCAACCTAAGAACCGCATCTCGGTGATGGGTAATCCTACGCTCGGAGAGGTGAAGACTATGGTCATCGGTGTGCGCAACAACTCGGGCGAAGTGAAGAGTGGTGAGGTCTGGGTGAATGAGCTTCGACTGAAGGAGTTCAACAACTCGGGCGGCTGGGCTGCACAGGGCACGCTCAACCTGCAACTCTCCGACCTCGGCACCGTCAACGTGCAGGGCAAATATAGTTCGGCAGGCTTCGGCGGACTGGAGGAAGGCGTAGCACAGCGTTCTACCGACAACTACTCCAACTACACCGTGACGGCTAACGTGGAGCTTGGCAAGTTCTTCCCCGACAAGGCGAAGGTTACGGCGCCGCTCTACTACTCGGTTACTAAGGAGAAGACATCGCCCAAATACAATCCGCTCGATACGGATATGGAACTCGACGACGCTCTCGAAGCGGCTGGCTCTAAGCACGAGCGCGATTCGATAGAAAGCATCGCCGTGACAAAGGTTACGCAGACCAACTTCTCGCTGTCGAACGTGCGTGTTGGCATACAGAACAAGCGCCACCCGATGCCGTACGACCCTGCCAACTTCTCGTTCTCGTACAGTCACAGCCACAGCTACACCACCGGCGAGACTACTATCTACGAGCGCGAGGACAACTGGCGCGGTGCGTTCAGCTATTCGTGGTCGCCTATATACAAGGCTTGGGAGCCGTTCAAGAAGGTGAAGAGCCGTTCGAAGTGGCTCGATTTCCCGAAGAAGTTCGGACTGAACTGGCTGCCGCAGAACGTGGCGTTCAACACCGACATCACGCGCAACTACTATGAGTTGCAGGAGCGCGACATGGAGTCGACCGAGAACCAGAAGCTGCCGCTCACGTTCTCGTCACAGTTCTTGTGGAACCGCGAGTTTAACCTGCGCTGGGACCTCACGAAGAACCTGCACATGAACTTCCAGAGCGCCACGAACGCAGAGATAGAGGAGCCTTACACACCCGTAAACAAGGACCTCTATCCCGATAGCTACACGGCTTGGAAGGACTCTGTGTGGACATCCATCAAGCATTTGGGCAGACCGTTGAAGTATAACCAGTCGTTCCAGGCGTCGTACAAGCTGCCTATTAATCTCATTCCGGTGTTCGACTGGATAACAGCCGACGGATCGTACAACGCTACGTACAACTGGATGCGCGGTTCTGATCTCGAAGACGGCACTTCGCTTGGCAACACCATCGCCAACAACCGCCAGATAAACATCAACGGACAGTTCAACATGGAGAAACTCTACAACCATGTGCCGTTCCTGAAGAAGACCAACGACCGTTTCAAGAAGGACAACTCTGCCGCAAACCGCCGCAAGGCGGAGGAGGCAAAGAAGAAGAAACGCGAGGAGGCGAAGAAGAAGCGCGAGGCTGAAGCAAAAGAGAAGGGTGCAGCCGACGGCAATCAGAAGACGAAGAAGAAGCCGCCGTTCGCAAACGACTCCAACCCGCGCGACTTGCTGGCAAAGAAGAAGAAGGGCTTCGAGAAGGAGATAACGCTCATGCCCGACACCACTATCAAGGTGAACCACGGCAAACGCACGAAGCGCATCATAGTAAGCGGACGTACGGAGGCAGGCAGAGTGTTCCAGCTGAAGTACAAGCGTGTTGACGACAACAACATCCTTATATTAAATAAGGTGGACTCGGCAACGAAGATAAAGGTTTCGGTGATAGCAAAGGAACCGCTTGAGAACCAGAAGTGGTACCGTGCGGCGCAGAGCGTGGCTCGTGTGCTGATGATGGTGCGCAACGTGAGTCTGAGCTACCGCAACCAGTACGCCATGTCGATACCGGGCTTCAAGCCGATGGTAGGCAACATGTTCGGACAGGGTTCGGGCTACGGACCGCTGTCGCCGGGCTTGGACTTTGCGTTTGGCTTCGTGGGCGACTCGTATGTAGACAAGGCTCGCGAGAACGGATGGCTGATGATGGCAGACTCGCTCGCTACGCCGGCTACGACCAACCAGACCGAAGACTTGCAGCTGAGGGCTACGCTCGAGCCTGTGCGCAATCTGAAGATCGACCTCACGGCGTCGCGCGCCAAGACAACGGCACGCCAGGTGCAGTATATGTACGCTGGCAACCCGACCACACAGAGCGGAACGTTCACCATGACAACGCTCTCGCTGCGCAGCGCGTTCGAAGGCTCTGGCAGCGCGAAGAACGGCTACAAGTCGGCATCGTTCGAGCGCTTCTGCAACTCGCTCGAAGGCTTCCGCAAGCGCGTCGAGGCACAGTATGCCGGTGCGGTATATCCTGCCGGATCGCAGCTTGCAGGCAAGAAGTTCGACGCGGCTAACGGCGGCGTCAACAAGTACAGCTCAGACGTGATGGTGCCTGCGTTCCTTGCAGCCTACACCAACATGGGCACACAGATGTCGATATTCCCGACGCTTGCCCATCTGCTGCCCAACTGGACTATCAAGTACAGCGGACTGTCGAAGCTACCGTGGTTCCGCGACGTGTTCAAGAGCGTCAACATCAACCACGCATACAAGAGCGTATACGCCGTAGGCTCCTACTCGTCGTACAGCACGTTCATGGAGTACATGGGCGGACTCGGCTTCATCACCGACGCCACCACCGGCATGCCTACACCGAACTCTATGTACAACGTGTCGACGGTGAGCATCAACGAGTCGTTCTCGCCGCTGCTTGGCATCGACGTCACGCTGAACAACAACCTGACCGTTAAGGCGGAGTATCGCAAGACGCGCGTGCTGAGTCTGAGCATGACTTCGGTGCAGGTGAACGAGTCGTCGTCTAACGACTGGGTGATTGGCGCCGGCTATACCATTAACAACTTCAACCTCTTCGGAGGTGGCGGCAGCAACAAGCACCGCAAGGTGAAGTCGAAGCGCAACAGCGCAAGCAACAACTCGTCGCCGAGCCGCACACGCTCCTCAAACGGTGTGAACAACGACCTGAAGCTGCGTCTCGACCTGAGTCTGCGCAAGCAGGCGTCGATAAGCCGCGACATCGCCACGATGACTTCGTCGGCTAACAGCGGCAACACGGCGTTCAAGCTCGCCTTCTCTGCCGACTACACCGTGTCGCGACTGCTCACCATGAGCTTCTACTACGACCGACAGACCAACACTCCGCTGCTCTCGTCGAGCTCGTATCCGACAACAACACAAGACTTCGGACTGAGCATGAAGTTCTCATTGACAAGATAGTGTAAAAGTTGAGAGTTGAAAATTTTCAACTCTCAACTTTAATTTGTATCTTTGCCCACATCATAAAGAATATCACATTATAATATATAGCGATGAAAGATTTTAAGGACATAAAGATTGCTGTAGCCGGCACAGGCTATGTCGGACTGAGTATAGCAACACTCCTTTCGCAGCACCACCATGTGACAGCCGTAGACGTGATACCCGAGAAGGTAGAGAAACTGAACAACCGCATATCTCCTATACAGGACGAATATATAGAGAAGTATCTGGCAGAGAAACAGCTGAACCTTATAGCCACTCTCGACGGCAAGGCAGCGTATAAGGATGCCGACTTCGTGGTGATAGCCGCTCCTACCAACTACGACCCCGTGAAGAACTACTTCGACACGACGCACGTAGAGGAGGTTATCGACCTCGTGCTTGAGGTGAACCCCGACGCCGTTATGGTCATCAAGAGCACCATCCCCGTGGGCTACACACGCAGCCTCTACCTTAAGTACGCTAAGAAGGGCGTAAAGCAGCTCAACCTGCTCTTCTCGCCAGAGTTCCTGCGCGAGAGTAAGGCTCTCTATGACAATCTCTACCCGAGCCGCATCATCGTGGGCTACCCGAAGCTGATTGATGGCGAGAGCTACGCAGAGGAGAACGAAGCAATCCGTACCATAACCGATGTGGAGCGCATGAAGGAGGCTGCAAAGACCTTCGCCGCATTGCTGCAGGAAGGCGCTCTGAAGGAGAACATCGACACGCTCTTCATGGGTATGAAGGAGGCTGAGGCTGTGAAGCTCTTCGCCAACACCTATCTGGCGCTGCGCGTTAGCTACTTCAACGAGCTCGACACATACGCCGAGATGAAGGGTCTCGACACAAAGGCAATCATCGACGGCGTAGGTCTCGACCCGCGCATCGGCACCCACTATAACAACCCGTCGTTCGGCTACGGCGGCTACTGCCTGCCGAAGGACACCAAGCAGCTGCTCGCCAACTATGCTGACGTGCCCGAAAACCTCATCGAGGCCATCGTAGAGAGCAACCGCACACGCAAGGACTACATCGCCGACGCCGTTCTGCGCAAGGCTGGCTGGTACAGCTACAGCGAGAACAACCAGTACGGCGCAGAGGTGAACGCATGTGTCATCGGCGTTTACCGACTCACCATGAAGTCGAACTCCGACAACTTCCGCCAGTCGGCTATCCAGGGTATCATGAAGCGCATCAAGGCAAAGGGCGCACAGGTGATAATCTATGAGCCGACACTCGAAGACGGCACAACGTTCTTTGGCAGCCGCGTGGTGAACGACCTCGAAGCCTTCAAGGCGCAGAGCCATGCCATCATCGCCAACCGCTATGACGCTTGCCTCGACGACGTTGCCGAGAAGGTATACACACGCGACATCTTCCGCCGCGACTAACACTTCTGTTCTGCGACGCCGTGCGTAGAACGAATGTATAAACGAAATAGGAAAATCCCTACCTGCGAATATGGTTTTTCACTTGCAGGTAGGGATTTTTTTGTATAATTTTGCAAGTGAAAGTTAGACGCAATGCCGCCCTACTTCATAAACAAAACGTGAAACTATAAAATATCGGATATTATGAAACGATTTAGCACTTACCTCACCCTCCTGGTTATGGCAGCATTGCCGTTCACCTTCACCAGTTGCGAAGAAGACTGGTATGACGGTTACGACTGGTACGACAAGCCTTACTACGACGCTACCGACTATGCTCTTGACCTTGCGCAGACGCTCAGCGGCACATGGGAGGGAACAATCATCAACGAGTACTACAACGAGGACGGCGAGCGCGAGCAGACCAAGTGCGACGCCGACTTCACCTTCGTGCAGTACCGCTCCGACGCCATCAACGGCACGGGATACGAGACCGACTACGACGGTCAGGGCAACCAGCAGACGCTGCGCTTCAAGTGGTATGTTGACTATCGCACGGGCAATGTGAACATCGAATACGTAAGCAGCGGCTACCGCTTCCTGCTCGACGCCAACGGCAACAGCAAGTACTCGGGCTTCTCGCTCGACAACAACTACTTCGACGGCGTGATGGAGGGTGTGAACAACGACGAGTTCATCTTCTTCAGTCTCAACCGCGTCAGCGGCTACAACGCTCCGCTTAAGACCAAGGCTACAGACGGAGCTGCAAAGACAGTATGCTTCGGCAAGGGCGAGAGAAAGCAGCTCTCCGACAGCGATGTGCCAGTGATGCTGCGCAGAAGATAAGCGGTTTCGCAGCTATCCGTAGCGGAGGTTTCCGGCCTCCGCAGCACCAAGTCTGACAGAAATATATGTCTGATAGAAATAATCCATCATATCTGTCAGCATCCTCGTAATACTCACATTATAAGCAGAATAAAGGCTGATAGATGTCGCTTTTCGAGGCGATATCTATCAGCCTTTATTCCAGTCACAATTAGCTATCTTCCAGCTGCAATAAGGTTTCTTCTATCCTTATTCTTCTAATTCTTATCCTTCTTTACATTCTGTTCTTCTGACTGTCTCCTGCACCCGTACCCTTATACTTGCTTCTCGTAGTATTGAACTTGTAGCGTACGGTAAGTGATATCTTGCTTGTTGAGAACTCATCGAAGATAGTTTCCTTCAGTTTGCCGTACTTACCTATAATGTGACTGTCGTTCGTGCCGAACACGTCGCTGACATAAAGTTGCAGAGTCAGGCAGTCTTTCATGAAACCTTTGTATATAGACAGGTCGGTGTTGAACATCGGCTTGTATATGTAATGGTTCTCCTCATATCCCTTTGTAATATAAGTCATCATAACGGAGAACATCGCCCATTTCGTATCGAAGGTGTTGTTGAATCGGAACATCGCCACCGGCTTGTTCAGATAGCGTCCGTCTCTTGTCTCCAACTCAAACCATTGCTTCTCGACCATTGCTGACAACATAGGATGCCAGATGCCGAAAGTGGGCTGCAGGTTGAGCGTAGAAGTCACATTATTGTACGATTTGCCGTTTATCATCCTCATCAATCCGATGGTGGCATTGTCCTTATACATCTCTACTGTCTGATAAATCGGATCGGATACATGCTCATAAGTCAGGTTGAAAGTCAGCCATTTGTAGGCAAGGTCGTAACTTGTATTTCTTGAAATCTCTGAGACAAGAAACGGGTTACCGGTCTCGTATGTATAGTGATTGCTATACTGCACACCACTCCTTAATACCCAGTAGTTAGGTCGGTCAATGTCGGCTGCATAGCTCAGCTGCATCTGTACATTGCCGATTGGCATCGAAATGCTGAGAGACGGAAACCACTCGCCATAAGTCTTGCTTTGCTCCGCCATATAATGACCATCGTCATAATATTTGAAGTCCACATTCTCGTATCTCAAACCCGCTTCCATGTTCAGCTTGCCGAAGTCGCGATTATAGGTTATGAACGCAGAAGCCATGCCTTCCTTTATGCGGTCTATTACATTGTCGGCAAGAGTGTTCGGGATTATGGCGTAGTTGGTATTGCGGTTTGTGAACGAATACTCGCCTCCTACCGACAAATCACCACCAAAAAGCGGATAAGAGAGCACCATTTTGGAAGCAATCAATCGGTTGTACTTTGAAGTGGTACTGCTTACAAGTTGGTTTTGTATTTCCGAGTTTACCTCCTGATAATGCTCATCTATATTGTTTTTATTATTTCCTTTAGACCAAAACCAGTCGGTATTGAAGTCAATACCCAATTTACCAACTTTACCTACATAATAAACATTACTTGACCAGTTGCTATTCTGCCCAAACTCCGATCTGATATAAGTGGTGGTCTCCGTCAATACTTCATCTCTCAGCACAGATCCTTCCGTCTTTCCGTCTGTTTGCAGTTTAGGATTGCGCAAGAAACTAATACTTGCTCCCAACGAATTGTTGCCGTCAAACTGATAACTGGCATTCAAGCGAGAACTAAAAGTCTCGGTTTTGTTCTTCCAACGAGTTCTGTCCTGTTGGTTCAATGTCTTGTCGAGATAGGTCATCTGCTGCAAGTCCTTCTCGTCTGGCGACGATTGTTTTGAGCTATAGGCGTAAGCGCCAAGCTCCAATCCGTTTCTGTGATAGTACAAATTCAGACGGGCATATCCTCCCGCGTTCTTTTTCTCGTCGTACGATCCTTCCGTCGTAGCGTCAAATCCGAAACCGTCGCCCCGTATCTTCTTTGTGGTGATACGTATAACAGCTTTCGTGCTTGCAGCATAACGAGCGCCAGGATTGGCGATTACCTCCACCGACTTGATGTTGTCCGAACTCAAACGGTCGAGTTCACTTCTGTCCCTCATCTGTCGTCCGTTGATATAGATGATAGGCTCGCCACGACCAAACACATTGATGTTGCCGTTTTGTGCAGACACGTTAGGTATGCGGTCGAGCAGATGCTCCATTGTTCCTGCCTTTTCAAGAACAGACCCAGCAACGGTTGTTGTCATACCGCCATTCTTAAGTATGGTCTTAGGCAGCGACGACTTCACCACCACTTCTCCAAGCACCTTGCTGTCTGCCACCATCTTTATCACACCGGCATTCTCGCCTGTACAATCCTTCCATGCAGTCTTGTATCCTACAGATGTAACCTTTATTATTCCATTGTTGCAAGCCGAATCGATGGCAAAATGTCCATCCTCACCGCTTACAACACCTTTCACGAAAGCAGAATCCTGTCTGTTCAAAAGCACTACATTGGCAAATGCCAAAGGTTCGCCCTTCTCATCAACAATCTTTCCCTTTATATCCTGTGCCATCATCGGTGTGATAGCCGAGAAGCATAGAAACGTTATAAGCGTTCTCTTATTCATAGTTTCTATTTTCTATTTCGCTGGGGGCAAAAGTAAAAAAAAAAGCCAGAAAAGCAAGCGGTTGTATAGAATTTTTTTGGAAGAAAAGGGTGGATAATTAGCTCAAGACTTTTTTAGTGTATTTATGCAGTGTATAGACTGCATGTTTTTGGCGATTTATGCAGTGTATGGACTGCATATTATTGCTCACCACTATTTTGATATAGATGAATCTATTGTGTTCGATGTTGTCAAAAATAAACGCCCAGGAATGTTAGAAACAATAAATAAAATGATAGACGAATCTAAAGCGAAAAACAGGCTATATGGAGATTTGTGTAAGCGTATCCGCAATGTGCAAATACAATCTGCAGATACGCTTACATTTTTTTCAAATGTATTTCTCACAATTCTAACGGTATATTTTTCCAATACCTCTACATATGTCACATCGGCCTGAACCTCTACAACTTGTACATTTCCAGTACATTGTTGTTTCGTCGCGGTTTTTTGTATCACCTCTATCTCCTGTTCCATTACATGTACGGCATCTGCCTGTTCCGCCACAGCTACGGCATGGAACGTATAGACGTCTGTCGGCTTTTTGATATTCTATTTTCGGTGCCCTTGGCATATTTACGCTACCACCAGAAGTCGATGGCGTATATGAGTCGTTGCTGTCTTCAAACGATTTTTGGAATTGCTCTTTGTTGATTCGCTTATTCAACGTACCCGAGATAACTTCAAGTTGCCGGAGATCTTTAGGTAAAAAGATACATTCCATATTATTCAGACTTTTGTAAAATTTGCCAGTCATAACAGGCATTGGAATACCCGACATACCTATCACCATGGGCTTTGTTTCAGGCATTTTCATATATGATACAAACTTGTATTTACCATTTACAATGCCTTTGTAGACATATATAAAGCCATTGAAAATAGAGCCATTTGACCGTACGCTAACGCATATGTCACCATCATCAATTTGGAACTCTATTGAGGCGGTTGTATTGTCACTGGTGCGCAGGTAATAATATACGCCACTTGTAGGAGGCTTGTTGCCACTCTCACTATTTGCTGCATTTTGCGAATTTGTAACATGGTCGTTCTTTGCATTTTTAGCAGTTGTTGCCTGCTGCCTATGTCTTTGCTGTTCTGCCTCACGTTTGGCCCTTTCTGCTTTAGCAACAGCCAAACGCTTCTCGTTTTCTGCTTTCGCTATTGCAGTCTCTTCTGCGACAAGATCTTTTTGTAGCAACTTTGCTTCTGTGCATATTGGCTGTCCTGCATATTTCTTGTACTCATTATAGTAGTACCTTGCCTGCTTGACATCCTTTTTCAAACCTGTTCCTGTGAGATAGTATTTTGAGACGCGAAGGCATGGCATGATATATCCTACATCGTTCTTAGGCCTCATTTCTTTTATTGCCTTAAGATACATTACCGCTGCTGTCCCGTCATTATGAAAATCTAATGAAGACTGGCTATAACAATCGCCAAGCGGATAGTAGGCGCGTACATCACCTTTCTCTGCAGCAGAATTAAGGTATACGATGGCTTCAGAATATTTGTTGTTCTTCCACAATGCTTCTCCTACCTGATAGGTTGTGGTAGAGGACTTTGTTAAAACGGAATCCTCTAATGATGAGGTGAGTCCATAGTCATAAGGCTCTACTTTAACAGGTTTTCTCTCTATCACCTGTCCAGGATTGGGGATGAGCAGCTTCCTGCCGACATAACATGAGGAACTTGCAGGATTTGAAGCCTTTAGCTCCTCTACTGTTATACCATATTTCTGGGCTATAGAGCTGAAGTTCTCTCCACGTTGCACTATATGCTCGCACCTTTGGGCCTGCAAAGACATGGCACATAGGAGGGCGACGATGAAGAAAAGTATGCGAAATCGTGTCATATATACCATTAATATTTAATCACAAGGTAATTGGTGACGCTCCAGAAACGAGTTGCATCTGTAATTGTCAATGTGCTTGTACCATCTCCGTTATCAGATACCTTGTATGAATTTGCTGGCATTTGGGTCAATACCTCGCAACTCTTTGCTGGAATCTTGAATGTCTTGACATTGCGGATATCAAGTTTTTTGAAAGCCGAGGCACTAACTTTGGTCATATCAAGTTTGCTCTTTTTGAAGAGCGAACCACCTGTCATCAGACCGGCTTTTTTAAGCTCTTTTTTAGACCCCATTATGAAGTAAGCCTCGTTGAGCATATCGCTTTGTGCTTCAAGAGCCTTTTCTTGTTCTGCTTTCTCCTCTGTGAGTTGGGCTACATTGGTGTTCAGTTTGTCTACATGCGACTTGAGAGTTGCTATATCAAACTTACGTTTTTCCAACTCCTGGGTAAGTTCTACGATAGCCTGGTCTTTTTCCTTTATCTGTTTCTTAAGTGCCTGTATGGTTTGCAACATTTTCTTTGCATTTGCATCACCATCTTTCAGTTTCTCTTCCAAGATGGCGATACGCTCACGTTGACGTTCGAGCATCATTTTGTATGCCTCAAGGTTTTGTCTTATTTGCTCTTTTCTTGCCAAAGGACTTTCTTTTGAGGTGCGGAGAATCGTTCCCTCCATATTTACCACGCTGTCCATACTTGTATTTACTGCATCGAGGAATAGATTCATCTCGTCTACCTCAGCCATATTTGTACTGATAACATTGCGTAGTGAGTCTGCCTCAGGGTTGCTTTTATCAGTCTTTCCACCACATGAGACAATAGAAAATACTGCAGAAGAAAGCAGAAGTGAATAGAAAACTCTTTTCATAGTGTTGGGTTTTGATGTTTGTCTTTAATCTTGCTGTTTAATAGAATGTTAGCTAAAATAATTAGGTGCAACAAAGGTAATGGTTTTTAATGAAATGCACAAAATATAAGTATGAAAAACTAATTTCATTGGCTCGTATTTGTTTGATATTTGTATTCGCCCTATTTTGAAAATAATTATTTTTTTCTTTTTTATCATTTTACTTTCCTCCTTTTCCGATGCAAATATCGTACTTGCAAACTCCCGCGAAAATTCTCATTCTAGAGATTTGCAAACCGTAAAACGCGCGGTTTTGCGGTTCGGCGCAGACTGAAAAACAGAGAAATTGAGACTTTTTAGTGTAAAACGATAGGTTTTGCACCGCTTTTCGTGAGATTTTACAAACTTTTCGTGAGACTTTACATGGTAACTCTTGAGACTTTACCCAGTAAAACCTATGCTTTTACCATGTAAAGTCTCACGATAAGTTTGGTTAGCTCGAATTGAAAATTGCACACTTTTGCGAAAAACACTGCAAAAGCTTCTGAATCATTCGTTTACGACTGCACGCTCAAAACTTGCGAAAAATGAAAAACAAAATGCGTTGTCGGTTTTTCGCGAGTTTTGAGCGTGCAAATCATGCAAATATTGTCTTGGCAAAAAGTGTGCCAGACTTTGTTGCTGCTTACTTCTTCATCAGCGATACGGCGAAGCCGCCGCCGCGTGCCTGCTTAACCTTCAGCACGTCGCCCTTCTTCACGGTGCGGTGCAGAATGGTGTAAGCCTTCGGGTTCTTCTCGTAGTCGGCGTTCTTGCCGTCCTGATAGATGGCGCAGTCGTACTTGGCACCTGCGTCGAGGAAGTCGAGCTTCACGGTAGTCTGACGGGCGTTGTTTGTCTTTCCGCCCACGAACCAGTTGTCCGTGCCCTTAGCCTTGCGCGCCACGGTGATATACTCCGCCGGCTCAGCCTCCAGATACTTTGAATCGTCCCAGTCGCAGGCTACGTCGCGTATGAACTGGAAGGCGTCGTCGTACTTCTCGTAGTGTTCGGGCAGGTCGGCTGCCATCTGCAGCGGCGAGTACATCACGAGATAGAGTGCGAGCTGTCCGCAGAGTGTGGTGTGAACGTACGACGGGTTGTCGCTCCATTCTTTCAGGCGTGTCTCGAAGATGCCCGGCGTGTAGTCCATCGGTCCGCCCTGCAGGCGTGTGAAGGGCAGCATAACGGTGTGGTAGGGCACCGAACCGCCGAATGCCTCGTACTCTGTGCCGCGTGCCGACTCGTTGCCTACGAGGTTAGGCCATGTGCGGCAGATGCCGGTGGGGCGTGTAGCCTCGTGAGCGTTCACCATGATGTGGTGCTTGGCGGCGGTCTCGATGACGCGCTGATAATGGTTGTTCATCAGCTGCGAGTAGTGGTACTCGCCGCGCGGGATGATGTCGCCTACGTAGCCAGTTTTTACGGCATCGTAGCCATACTTGTTCATAAGGTTGAACGCGTCCTCAAGGTGTCGCTCGTAGTTGAGCGTCCGCCGCCAGATGGGAACCCAATACCAGGCATAAGGGAATAAGTATTCTTTTCATCACACCCTATCTTTATAAGTTTATATTCTACTTGTTTAATATACAAAGGTATTAAATCCTTTTCAATTACTGCAACATATTCCTATAAAGTTCTTAAATATGTTTTTGAGGGTATTCCGACAATTTATTCTTAAAAAGAGCTGATATACTGTTCCAACTCATTTTTACTCCATTTCTTCTTTAGACTCAAACGAGATTTCAACCGTTGCATACGTTTATTCATCGCATCCTCCTTTAAATCCAGAAGTTCCATTATCTCTTTTTGAGAAAAGCCGGCTTTCAAGAGACAACATATTTTCAAGTCGCCTTTCTTCAAATTCGGATTTTTTCTCCATATTCTTTCCGTATATTGACAGTCTATGGATTGAAGTAAGGCAATTATATTCTCCGCATCAATATCTGCCAAGTTACTCATCTTTTTGATTCTCTTCAATATAACTTTAGCTTCTTCAGATGTGAATGTCTTTATGGGAACAGATAATTCACTCCATTCTTGTTGATACTTTTCCAACTCTTTCAATTGTTCAGACAGCCTATCCTGACTCTCTGCTATCACTGTTTCTACATAACTCCACTTGTTTATTATATCTTTTATTGTGATTATTATACCTCGCTGATTTCAAATCCTACTTTTTTCAGGTCTTCCCAGAAATGTGGATAGGATTTGCTTACCACTTCTGGATTGTTGATTTCCAGATAAGGTAACTTGAAGGCAACTGGTGCGAAGGACATGGCCATGCGATGGTCCTCATAGGTGTCTATGGCTTCGTAGGTCGGTTCGCAGGTTTCGCCATCCCAGATGAGTGTATTGTTGTTCTCGTCTTGAATCACATAGCCTACTTTTCGCAACTCTTTCTTGAGTGCTTCGATGCGGTCGGTTTCCTTGATTTTCAAGCTGGCAAGACCGGTAAACTTGAATTTGATTCCCATCAGACAGCAGCATACTACAAATGTCTGGGCAAGGTCTGGTGAACCGGTAAAGTCGTAATCCAATCGAGGAAGCAGACATCTGTGGGCTTTCAGTGTAACAGTGGTCGGTGCACTGGTATGTATGTTTGCCTTGTCATCTCTATCCTCTGGATTTTGATTGTTCTCAAACTCGGTCTTGACACCCAGAAGACTGAAGATGTATTTGACGACAGAGTCACCTTGCTTGGAACCATCCATCAGTCCCTCTAATCTGATTTCAGAATCGATATTTCCGTTCAATGCCATCATTTCATACCAATAGGAAGATGCGCTCCAGTCGTTTTCGATCAGATACTTTCTTTCTTGGTATGGCTGAGGCTTTACGACAATTGTGTCCACATCTGTCCATTCTGCTGAGGCTCCAAATTCGCACATGGTCCACAGGGTGAGGTCGATGTAGGGTCTTGATGCAATTTCTCCTGTAAGTTTGAGTTCCAATCCGTTTTTGAGAATCGGACCGATGAGCAGAAGGGCTGAGATGTATTGTGAACTGATGCTTCCTACAACCTCCAGATGACCTCCTTCGAGTGCATGACCTTTGATGCGGAGTGGGGGATAGCCTTCTTTTTCTACATATTCGATGTCGGCGCCTAAATAGCGGAGTGCATCCACCAGAACACCGATAGGACGATTCTTCATTCTTTCTGTTCCTGTAATCGTATGTTCTCCTTCAGTAGCACTGAGGTAGGCTGTCATAAATCTCATGGCAGTACCAGCAGCCTTGATGTTTATCACCTCAGGCATGTTTCTCAAGGCATTGATGATGACTTCTGTATCATCACAATCGCTCAGATTGCATGGCTGAATCTTACCGCCCGTCATGGCATGGATGATGAGGGCTCGATTGCTGATGCTTTTACTGGAGGGCAAGTTGATGGTGGCGTTGAGTGCCTTAGGTGCTTTTATCTTGTATTTCATCTTATTTTTTTTATTATTTCTGAAATGATGGTGAATCCCATCCTTTATTTTTTGTTAGTACTATGTATTTCTTTTCTGAAAGAAGCTCTTTCCACAGGAATAGCCTTTTCTATAGCCAGGCAGATTGGCAAGTCGATATCTTCGTCATTGTCCTGACTTCTTGTACCGTAATTGTCGTTTTTAATCTTTTTCGGACCAGGAATCAGCGGACTGTAATAAAGAACCTGTCTCATGCGGTATTTCTGCTCAGGTGTGAATCTGAAGCTCAAACTTATGGCATAGTCCATGAAATTGTCAGAATCCCATTCCTCTCCCGAATCATTGGAGCGTTTGATGAGTTCTTTCATCACAAGGTCCTTACCCGCCTGCTTATGCTGTTCAATATATGAAATCAGCCATCTGTCGTAGGCAGGTTTGTTATAGCTCTTGGTGTCTGTGCAGTAGTCTGTGTCTGTGCAACTTTCATTAGGTTCGCTTCCTGTGTCTGTATCTTTCTCTGCAAACACATGCTTGAGTCCTAAATAATGCCCTAACTCATGAGCCAGTGTGACATTGATGTCTCCAGAATCATAGGTGTATCCTTTGTATCCGTGATCTGCGGCTGTATATCTGGATGACTCTTGGTTGATATAGGAACTGTTGATGGATACACAGTATTCAAAAGACAAGCTGTTCTTATTGATGGCACCTTTTGCGTCCTTTAAACCATCTATTGCGGGATAGCCGTTTTGTTTGTAAGGTAGGTTGCTGATACCAAGCGTTATGCTGTTGTCTTTTGTTTTCTTGAAGTTATACACCATGACGTTGATGTATTCATTCGGGTTCCATATAATCTTATTTTTCTTTTTGGTTTGATTCATGAAACTGTTGCAATCAATAGGATATTCCCCCGAATATTTGATATATTCCACTCCTGGGGTCTTCAGCTTTTTGCCAGATTCATCGTAGAGGGCAAGTTCAAACTGCACGTGTATGTTCTCACTTGGCACATCTGCCCCCTCACCAAAGTTATATAATTTCCCAGCATAGAGGTCATTGACATTTTGCAGTATTGTTTTCACACGGATTTTTAGAAAACGAATAGTTAGTTAAAACTAACAAGGAAAGGAGATGCGTAAATGGAAAAGAAGTTTGCTGAGATCATCAACGAGGGCTGCAAGAGCCGCAAGACCATCTCGGCCATCAATGCCGAGCTGAAGGCGGCGGGGGCCAATTTCCACCTGAACCCGTTCGGCGCACCTGTGGATGGCTGGACCGAGGCTGAGATGGCCGAGGGCTTTGTCCATGCGGAGGATGACCGGAAGGATAACCTGTACGGAATCGCCAGCGACGGCAAACCCATCCGCTTTTCCCACAAGGCACCGGGCGGTGGGGTATACAGCACCGCCATTCCCGTGATGGATCGGGACGAAAGCCGTGCCGGTACTGTCATCACCGTGGGCCACTGGAAGCTGGGCTATGACAGCCGGGGCTACTGCTACAGCCGGATGAACCTGGGAAAATGAATGTGCGGGTTACACCGAAAGGAGGGACACTATGAACGCTTTACACATCAAAAATACGGTGTTGGCGGTGCTGGCTGTGGCTGGCTCCGCCATCGCCCAGGCACTGGGAGGCTGGGACGTGGCGCTCAAAGTTCTGATCTGCTTTATGGCGCTGGACTACGTCACCGGCTGGCTGGTGGCAGCGATCTGGCACAAGTCCGGCAAGAGCAAAACCGGGGCGCTGAGTTCCGACGCCGGGTTCAAGGGGCTGGCGAAGAAGTGCGTCATGCTGGCGCTGGTATGGATGGGGGCATTATTGGATCAGGCCACATCCAGCGACTTTGCCCGTGACGCAGTGTGTATGTTCTTTATTGCCAACGAGGGATTGTCGATTTTGGAGAATACGGCAGTAATGGGGATCCCCTACCCCGCCTTTATTAAAAATATGCTGGATGCCATTCGTCAGGCCAGCGATCAGGGGAAACAAAATACGGAGGCTCACACATGAGCACGAGAGCGGGCACCGTCCCGCTCTCCGATCTCCAATTTTTGAAGATCTATTTCAACCGGAAGCGTCTCCGCTCCACCACGGCCAACCTGAAAAAGATGCTGGCGGAGGCGGGCGGGGACGCTATCTGCAATGGCTCCATTTTCCTGCGGAACCAGACACCGGCCTGCCATTTAAAGGCAGACGGTAAGGTCTACAAGGCCCCCAATTACCGGGCGTGGGCCATCAGCTGGGACACCCCGGCGGATTTCGGCGTGAAAACCGTGCCCAACGGGGACCGGAATTATATGGAGTGCGTCCACCTCATCATCGGCGGGAAGAAGATCAGCCCCGTCACCTGCGGAGCGGATATGCGCTACCGTGCGCCACGGACGGCTATCGGCACCAAGAACGGGCGGTTCGCCTACTATGTGAGCAAGAACCGGCGGACACCGGAACAGCTTCGTGACCTGCTGGCCGCGTCCGGCTGGGACAACGCCATTATGATGGACGGCGGCGGGTCTACCTGCTTCATGGATTCGACAGGCAAAGGCTTTACCGGGGACGGACGGGTGATCCCGTTCTTCCTCGTGTGGAAAAAGAAAAGTGGGGATGCATACGAGCCGGAAGGAGAGAAACCTATGGTCGAGATCAACGCCTATTCCAAGGCGAAGGACGGCGATAAGAAGCTGTCTACAAACTTTAAAGTGAAAGAATTTGCCAGCAAGGACGGCTCCGACGCCGTACTGGTGGCGCCCCGGCTGGTGATGGTGCTCCAGAGCCTCCGCAGTCACTTTTGTGCGGCTGTGACCATCAACAGCGGGTACCGGACGCCCCAGTACAACGCCAAGGTGGGCGGCGTGACGGACAGCCAGCACTGCTACGGCACGGCGGCTGACATTGTGGTACGGGGCAAGACCCCGGCGCAGGTGGCGGCTTATGCACGGCAGCTGATGCCAGACTGGGGCGGCGTGGGCGTATACAGTCAGAAGGGCTTCACGCACATCGACGTGCGGGAGACCCGTGCCGACTGGAACGGATAAGGAGGGCCAAGTATGGCAGTTTCTGAATACGATAAGAAAAACCTATCCCAGAAGGACCAAGACCGCATTGCGGATGTAACGTCCAAAGCACAGCGGGGCGAAATGTCGTGGGCTGACGCTCACAAGGCGGCAGAAAGCATCCGTGGCAATGCCGGATATTCCGGCGGACGGTATGGAAACGAATATAACAACGACCGGGGAAACAGTTCCTCCGGCAGTGGGAGCGGCGGTTCCTCTGGCGGTAACAGCAAAGGGACATATTGGGGTGTAGAGTATGACCGCAGTAACAGCGGAAGCGGCATTTACGGCGTACCGACCAGCAACTCCGAGGTAAAGAACTACAAGCAGGGCGGTGTGACTTATCAGGTAGGGCCTGATATGAGCCGCCGTGAGGATCTGGCGGGGCGCATACTGATTTCTAACGGATATACTGTGTTCTATGACAAAGACGGCTACGCCTACAAGGCGTCCAAAGGCGTGGCAGACTACACCCCCCATCAGGACATCAACGCCGGGAACGGCAGTTACGGCAAAAGCGGCGCGTGGACAGACAATGAGATGATGTCCGCACTGGACCGCTCCAAGATTCAGGACATCCGCAACCGCCTGCAACGGGGTGAGATTACCGGCGATCAGGCCAACCAGGCGGCAAATGCCATTCGCGCCGGATACGGCTACACCATTGACAAGAACGGCTATGTGACGGACAGCGGTGCACTTTCTTCCGTGAACGATCTGCGGCGGCGGCTGGGCTTTTCAACCAGCCCGGAGAGCGCAGAACTGAACTATTACCGCTATCTCATGGGAACGGACACCTCCCCCACCGCACAGGTCAACGGCAAGGTGCAGTCCTTTGGCGATTTCATGGCGGCGAATGGCGGCGCACAGGCCGGTACACCCGGCTACGGGACCCCGGCATACAGCCAGCAGCAGCGGGTCACGGATATTAACGCAGGCAGTACCCCGGCGAGCAATTTCACGGCGCAGGCCGGAACGAGCTTTGACATTGGGGACGGCAACGACTATCTGAAAGAGCTGTACGCCAAGAAGGTGGCGGCAGAGCTGGCGGCGCTGAAATCTGCCTACGAACAGAACACTGCCACGCTGGATGCCAGCCGTGCGCAGATCGAGCCGGGATACGACATTGCCCG
>OQVR01000286.1_pt1 | contig 22082 bp, 22 predicted proteins | sample 1691521 | NCBI WGS metagenome assembly OQVR01 (sample SAMN03418256, study PRJEB22391) | human gut metagenome | biome: human-gut; feature: organic feature; material: feces | host: Homo sapiens | place: Tanzania | collected 2013-01
TCAGTGGTGGTTCTAGTAGTTCTGGTAGCAGTTCTAGTGGATCATCAAGTTCAGGAAGTTCTTCATTATGTCATGCTTCATGCCACTGTCATGCATGGGGAGGTTCTAGTACTACTAATTCATCTGGGTTTATAACTCCTTCTACTAGTGGAAGACCTATGCTTAGAGATTTCTGGGCAAGAATGGTAGTTACTAATCCTGATTATATAAACAAAGAATTTAGTGCCAATCTTATAGTTTCAGGACCTTATGATCCTATACAAAGACTTAGAGTAAAGATACCATATCCATATGAACAATTTACAGATACTAAATTCTTCTTAACTGATGCTACTGGTTATTTTATATCAGATGCTTATTATGATATAACCGATAATGATAAATATGTTACATTTAAAGCTGGTTCTCCAATAGGATTGGTAAGTGGTAGTGATATAAGATTCACATTTTGCCATAATCAAGAATATTATCATATTCAAAAATTTGAGTATCATATTAAGTGTAAAGAAGGAGTCCATGAATATCAAATAAAATCTCCATTTAATAAAGTAAGAGATCTTAATTTAAGATACAGAGTATTCTTTAGAAGAGTTCAAATGAATCAAGATAGAGATGCTAAGCAATATAATATAGATAACTATACTGGTAAATTATATATAGATTCTCATATTACAGTTAAAGAAGGAGACGATCTTGATATTGTATGCTTCTATACTTGTAATGAGATTAATAAATCTATCCCAGAACTGCCAATGAGTGGATATATATATCTTAAGAAGAATGAGATTGATAGAAATTATAATAATAATCTTATGGCTGTATTTATTAATGGTAAATTAATTCCAAGAAGTAATATTATTCATGAATCTAATAATATATATAAGATATCTAAAGATATCAAAACTAGATATAATTTAGATGTAAGAAATATGTCTCCTAGAATTAGTTCATTAGTTCCTTTTTATAAGAGAAATGTTCCTAAGGTATTAGATTATAATATTCAACAATGGACAACAGAAATACCATGTAAGATATTTGTACCGTCAGATAATTATGATGAGGCTAAACATAGATATAGAATAGAGGATATATGTAATCCTATCTTTATTCAATATCCATTATTAACTACTCATCAAGATTATTATTTAACTTTGGTTCATCATGGATATTCAGAAAATAATAATCCAATATCTTATACTTTAAAATTCTTCCAAGATGATTATATTAAATATAATTCTGAAGTTAAAGTTCTTACTGAATTAAGATATAGAACTGAAGGATATGAAGAAGAATATGAATTATCTCCAACTAGAATATTGATGGGAATGTTACCAAAAGTAATGGGTAATACAGCCGAGGATATTCCTTTGTTTACTATTCAAATTAAGAATATCATTGAAAATGATACATATAGAAATGATAAACATAAAGATATTAATGGGTTAAAATTCTATTTTGAAATACTTCCAACTCAAAAGGATAGAAGGCAATATATTTATTATGAGCTCATATCTAGTAATTATGAGATAAATAATTATGTTGGAGTATTTGATCTAGTTATAAGTTCAGAAAAGAATGGTAATGGTATTGTTCATTATAGAAAGAGAATCAATCTATTACCAATGAATAAAAAAGAAATAGAACAGGAGGATTGAATAAATGCCTGTAGCATATGATATTAGAGTCAGAAAGTATTTATTTGATCTGACTTTTAAAAAATATAATAATTTAAAGAATAAATCAGATGTAACTGATCATTCATTGTCATTTAACATAAATGATTACATGATAAATTTAGAAGATTATCTGATGGATGATTGGAAATGGACTATATTATCTAATGATGGTATAGATACCAATTTCCAATCAGTTCATGAAGACTATTATGGCCCTAAGTATGGTTCTATTTGTTTTCCTTATGCTGGTAATTATTGTAGATATGCTAGAAATTTTTATGCTGGAGATTCATGGTCTATAGGATGCTATTTTAGAATACCACAATTAGGATTAGAAACATATAAAAATAATAATGATGTAAATTATATCAATGGATTTACTTGGACTGATGGTGGGGATAATACTTGGGAATTAAGAGTAATAAACGCCACAAATGATAATATAGATGAATATGGTGCAGCTGTTTATTTAAACTCAAAACCTATAGTAAACTATTCTTATGGATGGAGACCAGATGAATGGTTGCATGTTGTTGCTCAGTATGATTCTTTAACAGAAACTGATCAAAATTTAACTCTATTTTTAAATGGAGTAAAAGCCAATTCTACAAATATGAGGAATTATATCCCATATCATCAATTAAGAGATATAACTGTTGATAGAAAATTCTTAAGTGATATTTGTACATTTAAAAATGTAACATTTGGATGGACTCAAAAAACATTCTCAGGAATAATTCCTTTTTATTTAGATGATCTGTTTCTATGTAGTACATCAGTATTCACAAAAGATAATAATCCTAAACCAAATAGAAGAATGATGGAACTTTATCCTCCTATGGAAATAAGAAGAAAATACTATTACTCTGGCCATAAAAGAGTTGATGGTGCAAGTAATTTCTATCAACATTCTAATTCTACTATGGATAAATTACAAGGAGGAGATTAAATGGTTCAATTAGGTGAACAATTATTAACTCCAGAAAAAGGATGGAGAAGAATTCATATTAATGATATACTAAAATCCGATAGTAATAAATTGAGTGAGGTCGGATTTTTATCAATGAATGATACAAGAAATGGAATAAAAACATTTAGTTGTATATTTACTGGAACTAAGTTAAGAATAATTAGTACTTTAAATACTATGAAATATTCATTTAATTCTTCTTTATTTACATTTAAAAATAATTCTTTAATTCAATTAGAAGAAAAAGAACAAGAAATATTAACTTGGGTTGGAAGTGTATTTATAGATTGTGAATTTGCTGGGAGAATTTATACTGATTTTGGAAATAAAAATAAAAATGGTCAAACTTTAACTTTATTATTTGAAAAATGTGATATTCCAGATGGGGATCATTTATTAAATATTTCTATTTTTACATTAAATAATTATAGATCCAATCAAAAAATATCAGCAGTAGATTTTGATTTAGATTACTTTGACATTGATCAAAATGGCAAAATGGAATGTTTATTATATAATGAAGATTATTCAAGAGATCAAATCTCCAAATTTATTAATTTAAATTATAAAGAATTAGTAGAATCTTTTCCAAACAAATATATTAGTTGTAAAATTTTGTATGATGGAATGTATGATAAATCTGATTGGTCAAAAAAAAGATTTGGATATTATTTTTCTAATTTTGAATTAATTGACAAAATTCCTAAAATTCATCCACCTAGAACTTCAATATATGGAACAATTTATGATTTAGATGATATATTTGAAATTTATAATGATTCTAATAATATTGTAAAAAGACTAATCAAAATTTCTTATGATTCTATTATGATTAAAAATAGATTCGAATATTTATTAACAGAAAATATTGATTGGGACCATAATTTTTATAAATTTCAAAATAAAGTTGAAGATAAAAAAATAGGAAAAGGAGAGGCTGAAGTAATTATATATAATGCTATTTTAAAAACTAAATTTTTAATTGATTTAAAAAATCAAGGTTATTTTTCTGGATTATGTTATTGGTGGGGATCATCAGAGTATAATCTTAAATATATAATTCGTATATTATATAGTAAAGATAATAACATATGGTATACTTTTAATACTCAAAAAAGAATTTGGGAGGTTTGTCCACTAGATCAAATTAATGAAAGAGGCATTATTCAATTTGGTGATCCATATGGGTCACCAGTTTCAAATATTTCATCGAAAGAATATAAATCATTTTTTGATGGTATATCACAAATAGGTTGTGCAATTGGAATCACTCCAAATCAAAAGAATAATATTAATTTTTTTGATTATCCAAATGATAATATAAGTTTTATAACATTTCTTCAAAATATTAGTTTTGAGGAGATTTCTTTATCTCAATACTGTTCTGTATATCCAAATAAACCTATTTGTGATACATTGTATTTTATCCCAATAAATGATCCAAAAAAAGGAAAAATTGAATTTTTAAATTCTCATAATTTTTCATATTTGCCAAATAGATATTTATATGAATTATTTGATACTTCTGGTTATAATGGAATTCCGTTAATTAAATGGAGATATTATGATTTATTAAATTATCAAATTAGTGATTTATGTCATGTAATGTTTTCATACCCAAATCATAAAAATAAAAATATTTTTGATGACTCAGAATATTCAGAATATTTAAAATTTATTAAAAATCATAGTATTTTTAAACAATCATACATATTTTCTGAAGGATTATTTATCGATGAATTATTTTCATTAACTCAAAATAATTTAAATGACCCATCTTATGATTATAATATTAAAGCAACTCATTTTAATGGTTGGGCAGAGCAAATTCATTTAGATGGTTGTAGATACTTAAGTTATTATGATTACATACCAAGATTAAAATTAACCTTTGAACCTATTTTAAATCAAAGTAATATTATTAAAACAAATTGGAGGTGTATTGTTTGTGAGCACGGCGTATAATTGTAATTGTAGATTTAAAGTAGAATGGGAAGACTTAGCTCCTTCTGTTCAAGCAAGATTTAAAAAGCTAGAAGAATTATTCGATCTCAATTTAAATTTCTTGCAAAATTATTATACAAAAATGGATTTAAGGCATAGATTAAGACCTCCATTAAGAAGAAATACATCTTATGCAAAAGGTGATGTATGCTTTCATGATTCATTACCATCATATGCGTATTTAGAATGCGTCCAAGCTGGAATTACTGGACCTGACGAACCAAGTGTATTGGGGGGGGGGGGAATAATAGCATATTACCTCCTGATCAATTGTCTGATGGTTCTGCATTGTTTGTTGTAAGAGATATAAGATGTAAATATAGAACTGGTGAAATAGTAGCTTTGATGGATACTCCAAAGACTCAAGATTATCTCTTACTATGTGATGGCAGTACAATAAGTAGTAGTTTATATCCTGAATTGGTTTCGGTTTTAGGAAGTAATACTTTACCAAATCTAATCTCTAGATTCTTGGAAGGTTCAAATTCATCTGGTCAATATAAAAGTGCTGGACTACCTAATATAACTGGTAAATTAGGACCAGTACAATTTCGAATAAAATCTATGCAAGTTGGTCAAGATTGTCAAGGTGAAGGTGCATTAGCATTAGATATAAATGGACCTTATGGTTCAACAGCATGGGATCATACGGATTATATTAATGCAGATAGAGGAGAAGGATTTTATAGATTTTTATTTGATGCATCCAAATCTGATTCTATTTATAGTAATAGCACTACTGTACAACCTAATGCAATGACAGTCAAATATTATATTTGTTACGCAGGATAATTTATTTCATTATCCTGCTATAATTAGTAGGAGATGATTATAAATTATGAGTGCACAAATACATGTTGGAGATTATATTACTGATGGTACATCTAAATTTAAAGTAAAAAGAATTGGTCATACTAGATTAATAGGGCAAATAATTTGGTTTGCTGGAAAGACACTTCCTGAGGACTTTTTACTATGTGATGGATCTCAATTAAATAGAGATACTTATCAAGAATTATTTGAGGCAATTGGAACTACTTATGGGTCTGGTAATGGCTACGACACTTTTAATATTCCTCTATTAATAGATAATAAATTTATAGAAGGATCTATTAATCCAGGTATTATTAAAAGTCCAGGATTACCTAATATTACTGGATCGTTTGTTTCTGATATACAAGCTAATCAAACTGATACTGATCCACGTAATATTGAAGCTTTTGGTGAAACATATTTGACAGAGTTGACTGGAGCGTTTGATGCAGTATATCGAACTCAATGTGCTGTTTTTGAATCTAATACTCCAGTATATGGCAATATGGCTTGTGGATTTAGATTTAATAGTGCTAAATGTTCATCTTTATATGGAAATAGCTCTACAGTTCAACCATATTCGATTACTCTTTTACCATTAATTAAATATATTTAATTAATGGAATTAAAGATATACTTTTAGGTTGTACTGTTGTTGAATTACCATATATAGAATTTGATCGAGAAGCGTCAAAACCTAGATTTGCCAGTATACGTGAATCTGTACAAACCAATCCAATTGTTAATGATAAACCATGTGGAGTGATCTTATAAATAGTTGAAGACTCACTATCTGATGGTGATCCACAAAAACTAACTAATCCATGTTGATTTTCACATTTACCAGTAATATTAGGTAATCCTGGACTTTTAATAATACCTGGATTAATAGATCCTTCTATAAATTTATTATCTATTAATAGAGGAATATTAAAAGTAATAGAATTATCTGATTTTACTGGATTTATTTGAAAAGGAGAATATCTTATGAAAGCATACCGTTATAATCCAAATACTTTTATTTATGAAGGAGAACAAGAAAGGCAATTAGACCCATTAGGTTCTATAAAAGCTGGCAGAGATATATTTCTTATGCCAGCAAATTGTACTGATATTGAAATGCAATTAGAACCAAAAGAAGGTTTTGATATTATATTTTTAAATAATAATTGGGAATATAAGAAACAACCAGAAAAAGAAGAAGAACCTAAAATTTCTGATTATATTCCTAGTTTAGAAGATAAATTAAATATGTTAGATTCTAAATATGAATCTAATAAGAAAACCTTATCTAATTATTATATTCAATTCATGATTGCTGAAGATGAAGATGGAATGAATTCTATTAAAGAAGAATTATCTGCTCTTGCTTCAGAATATGATGAAACTAGACTAAGTATTATCAATGAAGAAGGAGGTAATGATTAATGAAAAACATCACTTTGAAGATAAATAAAAGATGTGTAAGATGTATGAAGATTCTTAGAGAAGATAAAACCTGTTCTAATCCAAAATGTCCAAGATATGTACCTGACGAGGAGTTAAATAAGAAATCTACTGATAAAGAATAACTCAAAATATTAGTATGAAGGATATAATATCCTTCATACTATTTTAATTATCATCTTTAAGGAAGTGAAATTTTAAATGAGTACTGCATATAATTGTAATTGTAGATTTAAAGTAGACTGGGAAGATTTGTCACCCTATCTCCAATCAAAATTTAAAGATATTGAAAATGAAATTATAAATATAAATAGTTCTATTAGTACCATAAATAAAAATATCCAAAATATTCAAAATAATATCAATACAATAGAAACTAAGATTATTAATAATGAAAATAAAATTAATAATCTAACAAATATAACTAATAATACATTACAAGATATAAAAAATATACAAAGTAATATAAATAATATCAATCAGAATTATCAAAATATTAATAATACAGTTAGTAATTTGAGTAATACTGTTAATACTGTAAATAAAAATTTTCAGACTATTAATAATACAATTACAAATATTCAAAAAGTTCAAGAAGAAGCAGTAGAAGGATTAAATGGTCAGGTATTAAAAGTAAACAGTTTAACAAAAAAGATGTATGCACATGATGAAATTGTATTTGTTGATTGTGTTACTAATCAATTAGAACTACAAAAGGCAATGACCAAAAAACCTGTTTCTATGGAAGAGATATTTAATACATGGTATAGGTATGCTCATTTTTGTTCTGCTGCTGCAAAGCAACTAGATAATACAAATAATACTGGTGTTCCTGATGGACAAAATAGAACTGATAATAATCAATTTACAGCATATACAGATCCAACAAAAGGAGGTTGGACTTTTGACCAAGCCACTGATAGTATACATAATAATTATGATTATAATGTAAATGCTGGATTTATAAATCCAGAAGATAAGTATTCTTCTTTCTATTTAAAGGTTAGAGCAGATACTGGTTGGGATGATGACCATATAAATATTATAGTTGGATATATGCGAGATTCATCTGGAGTAGAGCATACTCTTACTTTAGCTAGAGGTTCTGGTTTAAATGGTGCTACGACATTAGATACTAAATTCTTATGGGGTTTAATTTATGATGTTAATAACCCAACTCAATATTTTATCACTGATTTATCTTCAAAAACAACCCCAAGATCAGCAAATGGTGGTTCACATAATATATGTTACATGACAGCAATAAGATCTAATACCTTAATGGAATTTAGAACTACAGATTGGGATCCTAATGGTAATGCTAAAACTGATATTAAAGCATTAACCTTTCAGTTTAAATATCCAGATACAAAGCCTGCCAATTGGACACAAGCAATGTATGATAATATTGGCGTTATGATGAAAAATCCAAATAGAATTGGATTTGGAGCTAGATCAACTACTGGATGGTTTAGAATTGAAGAGCAAGACGGTATTATGTCAGATCAGGATATTTATGATTTTGAAAATGATGTAATATATCATTATGATTTCTTTAATAATAAATGGATTAAAAGAACTAGTTCTGATTCTAATTTTACAAAACCATCAGAAAAGTTTTCTGATAGAACTTTTGTATATAATGAAAGAACTCAAAAATTATATTATTATTATTATAAAGGAAGAATAATACCATTAGATACACAGCCTTCATTATCTAATATTACTGCTTCTAATAATCTTCCAGAAGAATATAACTTTGGTAAAGCATTAAAAAATGGAATGGTTTATAGAGCAGATACTGTAAATAATACAGCATATTGGGAAGATTATTTCTTTATTAAAAGAATAACATCTTCTTCTAGTGAAACTACTATAGAAAAAGATATGAAAATTGATCTATCTGATGTATTTAACAGATGGAAAAGAATAAGTAGTAACGGATCTGTTGCTGGAACTGATTCTCCTGATCACGCAGCTGTTAGAAATGGATATGGATATAATAAAACATATAATATGATTTATAACAAATACAATTCTGATCCAGCAACTGCATTTATATCATTAGATAATTATCCAAATAATTGGGAAATTAAAATTCAAACAACACAAAATTCATCCATGTTTCAAGGACAAGATCAAAATGATGATGATGCTTTATTTATGATTTGTGGAATTTTTAAAGATAGTTCTGGATTATATAGAGACTTGTCTGTTGTCAGAACAGGTGGAATTGATGGTCAATGGGGTGATTATCAATTCCTTATTATGTTAGATTGTATGAATGATATCAATGGATGGAACAATATAAATAGAAATAATGGTGTTTTAGCAAAATTAACAGTTCCAAAAAGAAGATGGTCGACTAATAATTGCTTTTTAAAAATTAAAAAAAGTGGTTCAACTTTAGAAGCTTGGACTTCTGATATAGATACTTCTGTAACTGATATAAATCCAAATTATCATATTTCATATACTTTGCCAAATTCCAAACCATCAAATTTAACTGATTCTCAATGGACAACATTGAATTATTGTATGAATAAAGAGTGTCAATTAGGATTTGGTACACTATCTAATTCTGCTGGATATATGATAAAGAGTCAAAAATTTATTTTTGAAGATGAAATTATCTCATTAGAAGATGATATAGTTTGGAGATATGTAGATGGTGTATGGGTAAAAGAAGGAAAAGTATCAAATACAATTCCTCCAAGATCATTATTATATAATAAAACAACCAAAAAATTATTCTGGTATGTTGGTCCTGGAAACTATGAGGAAATTAAGTTTAGTTAAAAGTCAATATAATTGGGATAGGAGGAAATCCTCCTATCCCAAAAGTTTGTTTAAATATCTTTTAGTGTAAAATCTAATGGTCTACAAAGTCTAACCATATCTATATTATTTAATTTAAACCTCTTATCTATTTGATAATTATCCAGTTCTAATAAAGAAGAATATTTCTTTAAAGATACTTCATCAACAGATATAAAATTAGGATGTTCTGAATAATATATTGGTCTTTCTTTAAATCTTTTTCTAAATTCTATTGATTTATGTATACATTTACTCATACTTTCATCAAAATTATAAAATATATTTTTATTCTTCTTATGTTTATCACATAGAATATTGATTAAATCTACAGCAGAGCTGGATATATATTGCGGTCTATAATATTTCATTAAATTATTAAATCTTTTATTATAGTAAATATATCCTAATCTGAATCCAGCACCAAAAATCTTTGAAAAAGATCCAATAAATATATAATTATAATTTTCATTATCTATTGGATCTTTTGGTCTTTTACCAATATCGCAATAAGAACCATAATTCGTCCAAGGATCATACTTGTTTCTTAAAGAAGATAAATGATATACTTCATCAATAATATTAAATGATTGATACTTGATATTAGATAGACCACAATCAATTATTTTATTATCTTGATATGTTTCCAGTTTATTATCTAATACTATACATCCTTCATGAAGAAATAGACCATTAAAAACAGAAGTTGAATATGAAATATTGTAATCAACGTCTTGTTTGATAAGTTCATTTTGTTCATTAATCCGACTAAGATAATCAACAAACTTCCTTTTTTTAAATATATGCCTTCTATCAGCATATTGGTTCATTATCAATTCTGCTAAACCCCAAGTCGGACTTTCGCATACTAATTCAGTTTTACAATCAAGATTACCACTTTCTCTTATTTTTATAAAATCTTTTAAGACTTGTAAAGAAATTTTTAATGATTCTTCACATCCTGAAGTTAATATAAAATTGTCTATTGGTACATTAAAGATTTTTGAAAATGTATGATATAATTCATACATGTTTGGATAATGAATATACTTACCTTCTATTTCTTTATTCCAAATTGGTTCGTTTGCTCTACTCCATTCAGTAGACTTTGTATACTGATTATTTGGTTGTCTTATGTTATCATAGCTCATTATTAATCATCCTTAAATTATTTCTTATTTGGGTTAGGATTATATACATCGTTATAACTTTCTATAGCTTGTTCATATACTTCCTTAGAAAATAAGCATTCTTGATGGCAAGGTGATTTACCACCACAAATCTTATAATTCTCACATCCAAAACAATTTGGATCTGCATGAACACAATTTCCTTCTACAAAGCAACCTCTTACTTTTCCTTTGGCAGATACTATTAATCTATCAAGTCCGACACATGCTATTGTAGAATGGATCTTATATAATAAAAGATTCTTATTTTTTAGAGATTTATGTTTAACTACTTCTATCATAAATTTATTATACTCATCTACACTAGGAATAAGATCAACATTAGAACAAGTTTCTCCTGCTACTACCATAGGAGAAAATACATATTGTGTAAATCCCATCTTTTCAAAAAGATTAATAAACTTATTAGGATCTATCTTAATAACTTCATTACTAACAGTACAAATACAAAGCATATTACTTTCTTTTAATAATTCTTTACAATTATGATACCATAAGCTTAGCATTTTAACATTTTCAAATCGTACTTTAATATCAAATGAAGTTGATACTAAATTACAACGCTTTAAAATTTCTTTTCTCTTATCAGTTAATTTATAACAAAGATTTGTTGTAATTTTAAACTTAGCATTTGGAAACATATTCATTATTTCTAATATTTGATCTAGATCACCTAACATTGGTTCTCCGCCCCATAAATAAATCTCTTCAATGGTGGTCTTTTTTGATTCATTGATGAGTGTTTGTTTAATTGCTTCATAATTAACATTATTAGCATTATTAATACTATAAGACATACCGCAATGTTTACAATGTAAGTTACATACCTCACTAATCATTAATTCATACTTGTGAATACTCATAATTTTTTCATCCTTTCTACTTATAACTTTATTTATTTATATAATAGCAATCAATATATGGACAAGATCCACCACAATCGCTAAAATAACTACACTTTACACATTTTATATCTAATTTGTTTTTACAATCTGAATTTGTAATGCAATTAACTATATCACCATTATAATTAATACAAATCATAGATTCTCCATATTGACAATTAGAAAAATTTTTATCTTTTATAAGATTTTTAGTTAAATCATATTGATTATTAAATAACAATAATTTTTGAATCCATTCTATTGTTTTATTTCTATCTGGAATTAAATCCAAATTGTTTTTAATATTACCATACCTCATTAGAGGTATGGTAACAAAACTTGTTTTTAAAACATTATCAAAAAGATTTATTAATCTATATGGTTCAATATTAGAAACTAGATAATTGGTTAAACAAACAAAAACTGAAATATGATGAAAATAGTTAATCTTCTTCAAATTATGATACCATAAATTTAATTCTTTAAAATTATTAAATCTTACTCCAGGATCAAATGAAGTACTAATTCTATTCATTCTTTTAATGATTCTAAGTCTTTGTTTCGTTAATTTATATACTAAATTGGTAGTCATAGAAAATTGTGTCTTAGGATATTTATTAATAAATTCTTCTAATTTATCTAAATCTCCTAATAATGGTTCTCCTCCAGATAAATGAATTTCTTCTATCTTAGAATAATTAGATAGTGTTTGATTAATCTTATCATAATCAACTGAAGAATTGTCTAGATTATTAACCATTGAACAATGTTTACAATTTAGATTACAAGAGGTTCCAACTTGTATATCAAAACAAGAAATCATTTATATTCCCTCCAAATTAGTTCTCTAATATATTGTAAAGTTTCTTTTGGGAATGTACAAGTCCAACGATTACATTCACAATCTCCTTTACAGAAATCGTAAAATTCACATATTAAACAATTATTCTCAAATAGTTTTTTCTTAAGTAAATCACGATCGTCTTCTTGTACTCCATTACTACAACATCCATGTTTTAAAGTACCATCAGGAAATACGATATCTGTGTGATGACTACAATGCGGATCCATCAAAGGAACTCTGTTATAGGCAGAATCATAATATCTGCCGAATTGATAGTTCTTATCTAAAGGAAACTTCTTAAAACATTCTTTAAGATATAAATCTATTTTATAACTAACCTGTTTAATATGCTCTAATTCTACCTCATCTTTTGGTTTAGAATAATTACAACGCTCTATATTAACACTTTTATATTTAACAGACTCTAATAATGATTTTAAATCATCAACAGATTGTCCAGATTGTTTTTCTGTTAATGTAACAGTTACACCAACATTAATTCCAAATTCATCTAGAAATAACATATTTTTTTTCCAAAGATTTAAATAATTTGTTGATTCAAATCTATCAACATTATAAGAAGTGCCTACTGATATTTTAGATTTGGAGTATTTTTGGATTCTCCATAACGCTTCTAATTGTAAAGTAGATAAAGATTTAAATGCTAAATTAGAACTAATACAAAAAGATTTATTAGAATTTTTAAAATATTTTACAATATCTATTATAAATTGAGGGTTTAATAAAGGTTCTCCTCCTAAAAAGTCTATAGTATCATAATCATTTTCTTTAATCAATTCTATAACTTTTCTAGGAGTTAATTCTTCTTTATCATTTTGAAATCCTTCTACGAATTTATTGAAACAAAATGGGCAATGTAATTGACATTTATTAGTTACAGAAACATATAGAGTTTTATTGTTATATGGAATTGTTTCTCGGAATATCTTGTCTTTTAGCATCTTCTTTATTCCTCTTTTCTAATTCTTCTATTGTATATACCATATTAAATGATTTCTTAGGGAAAGTACAAACACCATTCATACATTCGCAATCTCCACCACACCATTTGAAATAATTACAATTTAAACACAAAGATTGAAGCTTTTCAATATCTTTATAGTTGTCATCTATTTCTCTAGATGGGCAACCATATTTAACATAATCTTTATATAAAGTAGCGTCGTTCATACTACATTTAGTTGGATACCATTTAGTATTATTTCGAATTGAATATAAAATATTATCATATAAATCAGATACTTCTCGTGGCAACTCAAATAGACATTGTTTAAGATATTCATCGATTCGTTCATAAATCCTAGTATATTTAGCTGGATCTTTTAATATATCATTTATGGGATATATAGCTCTTTCTAATTTGATATATTTAATATCATTATATCTTTCTTTGATATACTGGGCTAAATGTTGTGGACTTTGATTATTAATATGATCTTCTGTGATAGTAATTAATAATGTTCCATAAATACCAAGAGTAGCTAAATATTTAATATTGTCTATTACCATTCTCTCAATATTTTCTTGACCAGCAAATCTATCATAAGAATAAGAAGTTCCATAACCTCCTAATCTCATAAGTAATTGAATTTGTTTTTTAGACAATTCTTTATATGCCAGATTAGTTTGAATTCCAAATGATATCTTTGGATCAAATTGAACTACTTTATCTATAATATAAGAAATATTGTCAGGATATAATAAAGGTTCTCCACCATGGAAGATAATATGATTGAATGGTTCAAAAGTCTTATTATCTCTAGTAAATCCCTTTTTAATAACCTCAACTGCTAAATCTGGATCTAATACAGAATCATCATTTTCAAAACCAGTACAGAATTTGGTATAACAAAAAGGGCAATTCATCTGACATGATTCTGTCATAATTAAATATAAACTATGCATATTAATACTCTCCTATTGTAGTTGGTATGTTATAACTAATACTTTGAATATAACTAGATAAAAATTTATTATATTTAAATAGACCCATTGCAGAATATCCCATCTTAGTATTGAGTTTAATATACTCATTTAAATCTCTATTTAGTAATGGAAGATATTCATTAAAATCATAATACTCAAATAAATCTTTTATATTATCTTCAATTTCTGGGTATTTATATAATAAATCATCATATCTATATTTATCATTATTATCAAAAATATCAAAAGTTTCTCTAGCTTTCTTTTCTTTATCTCTTCCAGTATTAAATAAATATAATCGTACTTTCAATAATGCTTCTATTATATCAAATACTCTAAAATTATTAAATTTCTTATCAGCAATTTTATTTTTACCAATCATATTAATAAAATATTCTGCTGGTATTTCATTTAATAACTCTTCGTTATCTATATTTCTATATTCATAATGTTTATTTATTTCTTCATATTCTTCTATTGATTTAACAATCAATTCATTTTTAACTTTATCTTCATTAGTATTTGTAATTCCATAACATTTATGAAGAATATCTTTAAATAAATCATAATGATCTAAAATTGATTCAAAATATTCTTTGGTTGGTTTTAAATTTAATGAAAAGAGATATAAAGGAATAACTTTTATAAATATATCATCTATATCTGTTGGTATATAGAAGAAAGATCCAATTCTCTTTTCTTTAATTACTTTTAAAAAATCAATTACTTTATCTAAAGGATGATAATCTTGACCTGAAATCAAAATTATTTCATTTAAAGTATATAACTCTAAATTTTTTATAGATTGTATATCCTGAATATCAATTAAAAAGGACTTTGTAAACAGATTCATTATCATAATTTGGAGCCACCTTCTCTAACTCTTTATTATATTCAATTATTAACTCTTTATTTATTCCAGTTTCTACAGGTCCTAGATGGAATTTAAAATTTCTTAAATGATTCATTAATCTTTTATTAAAATAAAGAATAATAAATTCATCATTAAAATTAAGATTATTATAAGGACTATCAATAAACACTTTTAAAGGTAAATTTAATTTATTATAATCAAATTCTCTTTGAGATAATTCTGATACTAATTTCTCTTCTTTAATATAATTATCTAAAAATTTATTATAAACATACGTAGCATACTTATCATAAAATACATGATTAATCCAATATTCCATTGGTATCAATCCAAGATTCCAAGGTATATTTTGATAAGAAATACTCCACATTCTTTTTGGAATCGGTTTGAAATCATCTTTATAATCTGGTTCATAAACTTTTATAACAGCATTTTTATAAAATTCAAAATGTTGAATCATTATTTCGTATGATTCATATTCAAGACCTAAATGAAGACAAAATTTTTGAATGATAGGATTTAGTATCCTATCATTCAATTCATAAAATATTATATTCTTTTCATCATGATTATTAATTAAATAAGTAAATATTTTATCTAGATCATTTTCTTCAATTAGATCTTTAGAAATTTTATAATTTATTTCTATTTCTCCAGGTATATGGGAATTAGTTATAAAAGTATTTCTAAAGATATGAAAAAACATTATTGATCCTTCTCTCTTTCTTTATTAAACTTATCTAACATTGCTTGCATCTTTTCTTTAGTTTCTTCTGGCTTTAAACAAAATTGATTGTAAAGATACATCATACGATATGGAGTATCTCTAGTTAAGAAAGCTCTAGTTATTGACATTCCGTTCAATACATTGGTTACAAATTCTTCATACATATATAACTTGCAATCTTTTATTTTAGTAATATACGGATAGAAAGTAGTTGCTACTACTAAAGATACTACATTTATATTACATAACTTAAGTTTATTCTTTGGGGCATTGGCAATCTTTTCTTCCAAATCTCTATCTGTTGGAACAATAATATTATTTAAAGCTTGGCTAAGACTAAAGAATAATGTATTAATTTCATCAACATAATCTTTATGATCCACTCTAAACTTATCAATAAATTCTTTTAAATTATTATCAAAGAATTGATTATCTCCAGGATGTAGATCAACAATACTTATCCAGATTTCGGATAATGCTGGTATTATAACTTCTTGGTCAAATTTTACATATTCTAATAATAAATCTTCTAAATTTTCATCTAATTTAAAATTATCCAAATATGCTCCAACAATACCACAATTAGATAGATATCTTAAAATCTTAGTATTAGATTTCAAATTATCAAATGATTTTTGATAATCAACTATAAATTGAAATTGGTCAAATTTGCCTAAATATTGAGAAAGATCTTCTTTAGTAAGAGGCAAACTAATTAATCTAAATCTATCATCAACATTTTTTGATTCATTAAGATTTTCTTTTTCCATATCCATATTATAAATCTCCTAACTTATATTCTTATTACCATCTAGCACAATGACAACTATGATGACAATTATCATGACATGATAAAGCATGGACAGATTCGTTGTCATGCCTAGCTACTACTTGATATATATTGCTCATAAGATTTTGGAATTGAGTATATGTAATCAAATCATCTTCTTTTAATTGTAGATTAGATGGTACTGGATTAATCATATTAGTTGTAGAAGCGTTATCCAATCTAGTATATTGCCAGCTACCAATAATCTTCCAACCATGTGCTCCATTAACAGACCATGGTGGAGTTCTATCTCTGTTTTCATAAGTATAGCAAGACCATTCATAAACGAATACATGAGTCCAATTATACATTTTTTGACCATTGGCATTTAATAAAGTATTAATTTCTGTTACAGAAATAAGGTCTCCTGGAGTTGGCATTGTTCCAACTATAACGTGTTTATCAACACCTTCAAAAACACTATTATCAGCAGGATCTAATATCTTGGAAATTACAGAATTACCAAATTTAGCTGGAGAACCAGTATATAGGCCAGGAATATAATGAACAAAGTCTCCTAAATTTAAAGAATTAGAACTATTTGCTCTAAGATTTGAAGCTTTTTCTACACCCCATAAATTCTGACCACCATAGTTAATATATCTATAGTATCTTCTTTGCTCAAAATAATAATTTCCTATCTTAGCATCTTTCTCAATATTCATTCTAAAACCAGAATAACAAATTACTGTTATTTTGGTTAAATATTTTGGTTCGATTGGCATAAGATAATATACCATCATATCAATTAAATCTTGTACGGTAATTATATTACCTTCAGTTGGTTTAGCTGTCATGGTTTAATTTCTTCCTTTCTTATCTTTTCCATATAATATTTAAAAGTTTTCTTTGGAAATCCACAATAATTTCCAAATCTTTCACAATCCATTTTACAATATTTATATAAATCACAATTCAAACAATAATCTCTAAACTTTTCTTTTCTTTCTACTTTTTCTATTATGCAATTACATCTATTCATTAATTTATTATTCTCATAAGTAACTGCACAACCTAGATTACAAATATTACAATGTAATGAATTTAAATGGTTATCTAATGCTGAAGACCATTGCCAAAATAAATCATTTCTTTCTTCTGGAATATATTTGCAACATTTTAAAGCATAATTATCAAATTCTTGATAATATGCATCCCAATTGAAATTCATATCACTAGTATATGATATAGCTTCAACCTGAATACCATTAATATCTAAAGATAGAAGTTTATCACATTCTTCTTTAAAATAATGATTTAATTGATTTGGAGTAATAGTCCATATAACTGAAATATTTTTAATGTTTTTGCAATTCTCACGAATAGTTTTAACATTTCTTCCAATTATATCAATAATATTTTCATCAATCAATTCTCTATCAATACTATATGAAGTCTGTAAAGAATCTACCATTGAAATTGCTTCTAATTGTTCTTTAGTCAAATCTTTATAATATAGATTAGAACAAAGAGTTGTATTCCAATGACAGCTATCATTTACTTTAAATGATCGTTGAAGAGCAATAATTTGATTTGGATATAGTAGTGGTTCTCCACCAGTAATAATAACGTATTGAGGATTAGCAGATTTGATCGCATAAATCATATCTCCTAATTCTAATACATCTTTTTGATCAGTTTTGTCTTTCTTATGAATATAACAATATTCGCAATTAAGATTACATCTGTTTGTTAAACACAAATAAAATGTTTTAAAAACATTATCACTATAAATCATAATTTCTCCTTATTATAATAATCTTTCTCTTAATTTAGGAATGATTTCTTTCATTTTTTTGCAATATGAAGTATCTTTATTTTGTTTTACTTCATGAATCATAATATGACAACCATTACAAATTTTGAAGTTATCACAACATAAGCAATTGAAATATATTACTTCATTCTTTTTAGCAAAATCTTCTGGTTTGATTCCTTTGTTATTTAGATTATATTTTTCAAACTGTTTTTCTGTTGCTAAATTTCCACAAGAATAAATTTTCTTGTCACTATTTAAACAACGAATTGAATAATAACAATCTCTTTTATAAGGACAATAAGTATTATTCCCTCTAAATAGATTTTTAAGATTTTCTATATTTAAACAATACTCATCTAATCTATTATCAATTATCTCAATATATTTTTCAAATAATTTATATAATGGATAATATTCACAATTCTCTTTAGCAGCTCCTAAATGTAATACTTTGTTTATTTTACATTTAATTCCAAGTTTCTGAGAAAGCATTAAAGTCTTTAATATTTCTCCTTCATTTTCAGAATCAATAACACTAATAAAATTTGGTTTGTATTGATATCTCTCATTAAATTTCTTAATGATATCTATAAACATAGATTCGGAAAATACTTCTCCATAATATAATTTTCGTTTAGAGCCATATTGGAAAGAAGTCATAATTCCTACATATGGATCACTAAACAATTTATCCCATTTCGTTGGATTTAATTTCCAATCATATAAATTAGTTGTTAAAGATAAATAAACCTTATGATCTATATTAGATTTTAAGTATTCTAAAATATCATAATAGTATTGTGGATGCATCATTAATGGATCTCCACCATTAATAATAACCATTCCAATATTATGACCATATTTCTTTAAAAAGGTAATTGTCTCTTCACTAGTTAAAGTTCTATTTGGTAGATTTCTTGCCGAACAAAAATCACACGAAAAATTGCACTTATTAGTAGGATTTACAATAACATCCATTACTTCTTCATCCTTTCTCTTATAGCTTACTAATATGTGACAATACACGTATTTTTAAATAACCCATAGAATATAGCTGGATTACATCACAATAATATAATTTTTAAAGGAGGAATTATCGTGGCATTATCATTTAATCTTGAAGATAAAGTTCGCTGGGAAGAATGGGCTCCATCTTTACAAGATAAATTAAAAGCTTTATTAAATAAATGGCAAGCTGGATATGCATGGGCTGTAAATTATGCAGGAGCTACTAGAATTTCTATAGGACCTACTGCACCACAAAATTGTGTTAAATATGCTGATGTGTGGTGGGATACTAGATATCAAGTTGCTCGTGTTTTGACAGATGAGGGTTGGATATTGACAAGAGGAGCTTGGTATCAAGGCCCAAATACTGGTGTTGAAGATACAATTGATTCTCCTAAGAGTCATAATCCTGTTACTCGTTGCCATTGTTATACTATCAATTGGGATGCTTCTCAATATTGTCATTGTAAGACACAAGGTTATATATCAACTGAAACTAATAAGACAACAAATACAGGATTTCAAAATCACTATGGATTCCAAGATGATAATTATAGAGAATTTAAAACTGGTGGATATTTTGCTTTTGATACAACAGCAGTTCCATCTGGAAAAACAGTAGAAATGTCTTCATTAAATTTTACTAGTGCTCAATTTCCACAGGGAGCTATTAAAGGTTCTACAGATCCTTCATTTAATAGAAATAGTAAATTATACACTCCTATTTCTTATACTAATACTGATAAGGATAATTTAGACCCTAGTAACTTATTTGATGACAATGCATCTACTTCTATTACAATACCATCTGGTAAATATTATAAAGTATTCTTAAAATTAAATCCAGATATTAAAGTTGGTGAAATTGGAAATATTTTTGGTACTCTTAAAAATAATTCTAGTGGTCCAATTACTATTCATCTATATTTACAAAAAATTTCTAGTGCTAATGAATATGTAAAGGTATTCTCTATTACATTATTAGGTAATTATGATCCAGGTTTAGCATGTCATCACAATTGTCACTGTGCTAGATGGTAAAGGAGGTTATTATTAATGGCTTCAAGTATACCAGTTATAAATTTAATTCCAGAAACACCAGAAATATATGATTTGGAACACAATATCACTTGGGATGAGATTGCTCCATCTTTACAAGCTAAATTTCTTTCCATGGGAGATTTGATTAATGATAAAATGAATAATCTTCAAAATAAGATAGCTCAATGTAGAATAACTATTGCTACTAAAGGACCAATAAACCCAGAAAAAGATAGAGAAATTTGGTTTGATACAGTTGAAAAAGTATTTAAAATATATGAATCTAAAAATGATGATAATGTATATAAATGGGAAAGAACAAGAGCTGCATGGTATGGTGGTTCAGTAACTGATGTTGAATTCCCTCAAGTAAATTTCAATAGTCAGTCTTGGTTATTAGTAGGTGTAATAGCTTGGGTAAGCAATGCAGCCAAAAATGGTCAATTTAACCCTACTACTGATTTGCCTACACAAAGTTATCATATCGTTCCAATGGATGGAATATATTTTATAAGAGATGAATAATAATAGTTTTTACGATCAAAACGAACCAATGTTTCTAAATCACAGTGCATAGCTGTACATGCCTTAATAGCTAAGGCTACCGCCTCTTTATTGACACAAGGTAAACATCCAGGATGTCCTAGATCAATAACGCTTGTACATGTATTTGCCGTTTCACCAAAACGTACAGGAGCTCCTGAGAACATTTTTGTGTTTGTCTTTAATTCACAGTGAATTTCAATACCAATCGTTACAAAATAATTCATTTTTATCCCTCCACACATTGTCCTTTTAAACCAGTACATTCTTCAATAGCACTTGATACATCAAACATTTCTTGTTCTTCAAAAGGTTTACAAGTTAAATTCACAGCTACAGGCATAGAATCTACTTTTCCTAATGGAAGGGTAATGCTTGGATATCCTGAGAAATTTTGTAACTGCATATGCTCTTCGGCAAAACTAGATACACCAAAACGAACATTTGAACTTTCATTTATCAATGGTGCAATTGTTGGAGCTGCAACACTTAATACGGCATCACATTCTTCAAACATCTTCGCATAAGCTTCAACGATCAAACGACGAATCTTTTGTGCTTTTCTAAATAAACGGTCTTGATTTTCTTCAAATAAAGAATAAGAGCCAATCACAAAACGAGCACGAACATAGCTTGAGAATCCTTTTGTACGAGTATTTGTCATGACTTCTTCTAAATCTTGACCTTCTTCACGCATTCCAAAACGAATT
>OQVR01000288.1_pt1 | contig 22059 bp, 14 predicted proteins | sample 1691521 | NCBI WGS metagenome assembly OQVR01 (sample SAMN03418256, study PRJEB22391) | human gut metagenome | biome: human-gut; feature: organic feature; material: feces | host: Homo sapiens | place: Tanzania | collected 2013-01
GGCTCCTGTGGCTACATCCTCCCAATGGTGGCGGTTTCGTCTGACGCGGTCCACGGCAGTTATCGTAGCCACGGTGTAGCCAGCCACGCTGATCCACGGACTGGTCTTTCCGAACTCCTTGTGCAACACGGTGGCTCCACTGAAGGCTATTGCCGTATGTCCTGAGGGGAACGACCTGTTGTCGGTGCCGTCGGGGCGCATCTTGTGGATGGAATGTTTCAGCAGATAGGTGGTGCCGGAACAGAGTATGAATGATGCTCCGGACTTGTATAGCCGCTGTTCCCACGAGCTGCGGCATTTCACTCCTGCCGCCTTGAGCAGGAAAGATGCTGCCATGGGGGTGTACTGCAGCACGTCGTCGATGCCGTCGCCGTGGTAGCGTTTGTAGTTTGTTGATGCCTGTCCGAATGAGCTTGCGCTCATCGCTATACCTATCAATAAAGCAATTATTCTTGTCTTCATGCTGCAAAGGTAATGCAAAGATGGTGTAATACAAAATGAATGGGCAAGACTTTTGTTTTTATTGCCGTTATGTAGGCTATCTTGTTGATAATGTGTTGCTTTACCTTTATATCTTCTTCTTTATGAAAGTATTGTGTATATATATTCAAGAAAATGCGTAATGATTGTTATATTTGTGTTAAAACGATAAAATAATTCTATCGAAGATTACGGTTTAAAATAAAAATGCCTATATTTGTAATATCTTATAATCTATCTAAATTCTTTATCACTATGGCAACTTCAGATTTTATTAAGAAAGCAATCCGTCAGTTGGACGAGTACATGATTTGTTCCGGAAAGGACGAGATCAACGAAATGGAGGCAAATCGCGAATTGGCAAAGGCTGGGATGCTTGAAGACGAGACTTCGCATCCGGGCAGACCGTTGCGGGAATTGCTTAACAAGTTGCGCGACTCCAATCTCCTTCCGCAGAATATATGTCAGCGGTATGGGGCGTGGAAGATAAGGATTTCAAGCACCGTGGCTCGGAAGCCGACCGTGGTATGCGTCTTCTGAGATATAAAACACTAATTAGTACCTGAGATAATTATTTTTTGTTGCGATGTTAAAGGTTGTGCGTCCGGAATGGTGCTTGGGGCATCGTTTTGGACGCATTTTTGGTTAATATACAATAACTTGCGACTTTTCAGGTTAAAATGTTTTAAGCGGAGTTTACTATTTGGCTGTTTAAGCGTCTTTATTAATAACTTCGTGGACGAAATAGAGTGGTTCGGCTACCGGGGCAATGCTTCTGCCAAGGGCGCCGACAGTAAATAATACGGAATAATAAATAAAAGAAAGGAATAATAGATTATGAACAAGAAGTTTTTTATGATGGCAGTCGCTGCAGGCTGTCTTGTGTTCGGTAGCTGTGCAAGCAAGAAAGACTTGGAGAACTGCCAGAATGAGAATAAGGAGCTTACCCGCAACTATCAGGACTCCAAGGAGCAGCTTGCTGCAAGCAAGGCTCGCGTATCGAGTCTTGAAGACCAGCTGGCTCAGGCAAAGAAGGACTATGCTGCCCTGCAAGGCTCGCTCGACAAGAGCTTGGCTAATGCCGGACAGAACAATATCAGCATCGAGAAGCTGGTTGACCAAATTAACGAGTCGAACCAGTATATCCGCCATCTGGTGGAGGTGAAGAGCAAGAGCGACTCGCTGAACATGGTGCTGACGAACAACCTTACTCGCTCCCTGAGCAAGGAGGAGATGAAGGAGGTTGACGTGCAGGTGCTGAAGGGTGTGGTTTACATCTCGCTTGCCGACAACATGCTCTACAAGAGCGGCAGCTACGAGATTAACGACCGTGCTGCGGAGACGCTGAGCAAGATAGCAAAGATTATCAAGGACTATAAGGACTATGATGTGCTCATCGAGGGTAACACCGACAATGTGCCGGTTAATGCAAGTGCTGCTTCGATGAAGAACATCCGCAACAACTGGGACCTCTCTTGTCTGCGTGCGTCGAGCGTTGTTCAGGCTTTGCAGAACGAATATGGCGTAGATCCTAAGCGTCTGACTGCCGGTGGACGTGGTGAGTATAATCCTATCACCAACAACAATTCTGATGTGGCTAAGCAGCGCAACCGCCGCACTCAGATCATCATCACTCCTAAGCTCGACCAGTTCATGGATCTGATCGACAAGGCTCCGGAGGAGAAATAAGGAAATTACATTTTAAAGGTAAATAACGCCAAGCCTTACAGGAACTTCTATATTCAGAAAGTCTTTGTAAGGCTTTTTCTTTTCTAACATTTGCGTATTTTCGGAGGTTTTGGGTAAAAACATTTGCGTATTTTCGGAGGTTTTCGCTAAAAACATTTGCGTAACAGAGGATATTTATATATATTTGCAACCGTAAAAATGCTGTAAGATATTGTAAATCACCTCATAATAAACAATATAAAGATGAAGAGAATATTCAAACGGAAATTATATGACAGACTGCTCCAGTGGAAGACCCAAAGAAACGGTAAGACTGCAATTCTTATTGAAGGGGCAAGACGTGTGGGCAAGTCTACTTTGGTATGCGAGTTTGCCGAAAAAGAATATTCGTCATATATATTGATTGACTTCAACAGAGCCTCAAAACAAGTAGCAGAGCTTTTTGACGACCTGATGAATCTTGATTTCATATTCATGCAGTTGCAGACTATATATAATGTAGTATTGGAGAAGCGTCGTTCTGTAATAGTCTTTGACGAAGTCCAGAAATACCCTAAGGCAAGGCAGGCAATAAAATATCTCGTTGCCGACGGCAGGTATGATTATATCGAGACCGGTTCGTTGATTAGTATAAAAAGAAATACCAAGGATATAACAATACCGAGCGAAGAGGAGCGCGTTACCCTTAATCCTATGGATTATGAGGAATTCCGCTGGGCATTGGGAGACAACGTATCTATCGGTCTTTTGAGACAATATTTTGAGATGAGGCATCCATTGCTACAGGCTCATCAGACAAAGATCCGTGATCTACGCCTGTATATGCTCGTCGGCGGAATGCCTCAGGCTGTCAACGAATATCTTGAAACCAATAATCTGAGCAGGGTTGATCTGGTGAAGCGCGACATAATACGCCTGTATCTTGATGATTTCCAAAAGCTTGATACCACGGGACGTATTGAAAGGATGTTTCTTGATATACCGGCCCAACTCGGAAAGAACAGCAACAGGTACAAGCCGTATTCCGCAATTGGAGATACAGACAACGAAAAGCTGATTTCCATGCTCAACAATCTTGAAGACAGCAAGACGGTAGTATTCTCATACCATTCCAATGACCCAAATATAGGTCTTTCGTTGCAACGCGACCCTTCAAAATACAAAATTTTCTGCTCTGATACCGGGCTGTTTATAACCTTGGCGTTTTGGGATAAAGATTTCACGGAAAACGTGATTTACCAGAAATTGCTCAGCGACAAGCTCAGTACAAATCTCGGATATGTATATGAAAATCTTGTGGCGCAGATGCTGACAGCTTCGGGAAACAAACTGTTTTACTATACCTGGAAGAAAGATGACACCCATAGTTACGAAATAGATTTCCTGCTTTCACGAGGTTCTAAACTGTATCCCGTAGAGGTAAAGTCGTCAGGTTACAGGTCTCACACCTCCCTTGACATGTTTTGTGAGAAATACTCCCATGTAGTGGGCCAGCGGTATCTTGTATACACAAAGGATTTGCAGAAAGACGGCAATACAATCTGCCTCCCTGTGTACATGACACCATTTATATAATAATGCTGCCAAGCCTTACAGGGACTTCTATATTCGGGAAGTCTTTGTAAGGCTTTTTCTTTTGCCACTTGCGGCTTCTGTCATCTGAATATCTTGACGGTGTGGGCTTTTGTCCTTACAACGAGGATTCCGGAAGCTTGCCTGTCAATACTTCTGGCAAGCTCCGCCTCTCCGTTGCCACTGTCAAGGGTGACGCCGGAGGCAGACACTATCTGCCATGAGGAGTCGTCACAGAAATTGCTTTCAAGGATACCCGTGGGGCTTGATATATCCCGGACCCTCAACTCTTCGGTATTCAACACCCGACAGTCATTCTTGTCCGTCGCATTATAATTGGCGACAAAGGCAACGGCACGCACATTGTCGATATTCCATGTCTTCGGGATATAGAAAGAGAAGTCACGTGAGAATCCCGCCACGTCAATCAGTTCCCCCCAGACAGGCGTCAGACTCTTGCGCACCGAGAACCTGTGATAGAATGTGCCGTTCGTTCCGGCTTGATTCTCCGTGGATATGCTGTCTTCCGTCAGCAAGACATACAGACGGACAGAGTCGGGCGTGTCAATGGGCAACAGTTGGTTCCCGCTGACATTGAGTGAGAGTTTGCTGTTGTCCACACCCGCTGCCATCCTGACGGATACGAGAGCAGGAACCGACTGGCTTTCCGCATACAGGACCTGCGCATTTGCCGCCGTGGCACTCACTACGGGGACATTATCAGAGAAGATACTCGAATAGACCCCACCTAAGTTGTTCCTGTCAACCATGATTGCCGGAGCATATTTCTTGCCCGACTTATAGAACCATTCGAGGGCAGTGCTTTCGGGGATAGTATACCGGTCGGTCTTGTATCCGGAATGGTGTCCTATCTCTACCACACCATCCTTCCCGTCAAGGATTCCGTCTATTTCATAATGGGCAGAAGGGCATTGCGTACATTTCTCAGTGGAGAAAAACTCCAGCAGCGTCTTGCGCTTCTCGAATCCGCTGCGGCAGTATGTCCTCACAGTCGGTGAGACATTATCCGTTGGCACCGCGTCATTCCCGCCGTTGACCTTGCTTATCCGGAGCGTGATGTCATAGTCGCCCTCCTGGTCAAGCGAGAAAGTGCCCAATGTGACGCTGCCCTCGTCTTGCGCCGCAACGTCAAGTCCGTCTACCGTTTCCTCTGCAATGCTCTCCCCGTCTTTCAGCCATTCCGCAGTTACGGACGTGACAGGCTCTGTGCCGTTATTCACGAAACAGACATAGTATTTTATCTTTTCCCCCTTTACAGCATACTTCGGCATGCGTGCAGAGCTGAACCTGATATCGTTTTCGGGAACGGCATCCTCCTTGGCGGAAACCTGTTCTGCCGCAGCAGAATGCAGGAACCCCGTCAAGGCTGTTGCCATCAAAAACATCTTAATAAGAACTTTATTCATTTCAACATTATTTTGGATACCTATTTCACTACAATCTTCCTTGCCACGGCAGAATTCCCGCCATTACCTTTTATTATATAGACACCGCTCTTGAGGCCGGCAGTTGAAGCGCCGCTTCTGACGAGCATACCGTTCATGTCATAGATGGACAGCGTGGTCTCTTTGCTGTCCCGGGCGGCAGAGGCAATACCGTCGGTTGTCCCCTTCAGGTCAATCCAGAAGGTTTTTGATGCGCTCGACTCTTTTTCACTTTCATTAGATACCTTTCCGAATCCGACAATGTATCTGCCATCGGCAGAAATGGCAATGGCAGCACTTGACGACAAATCGCTTATTCCAAACAAACCGTATTTTACAGCCAGGTTAGACGCGGACTTATCCTTGGCATCCCATATCACGGCCGTGCGCTGCAGGTTCGGACTTATTGCGCCCACAACGGTTCCGTCGTTGGATATGCCTCCCGTGATGAATCCCTGATCCGTAAGCCCGTTTCCGGGAACACATTCGCTTACGGTCATCTTGTCGAGGTTCATTCTCGCCATACGGTCAGACAGGAGTGCCGCTTCCCCCTGGTACTCACCGTAGCTCTTCGTCGTGAGCGACACCCATTTGCCGTTGTCGCTGATGCCGGAAGCCGTAAATGAATAGAAAGGCTTTGTCCGGTTGCCGCTGACATCATAAAAATCCTTATATATAGGAACGAACTTGTAGGTTCCGTCATCCTGCAGTTTCCAGATGGAGGCAAGCGGCCATTTCCCCCATGACTGATTTTCGTAAACTGTGCCGAGGATCACGCTTCCGTCGGCACTTGTCCATTTGGCGTCAGTTCCGGCAATGGCATCAAGAAAAGCCTCGTCAGGAGTGGGCTCCGGCAGCATCGTGCGCACGCCGCCCTTCCAGATGCAGGCATGGCGGTTTCCGTCGCTGTCTGTCATATATCCCACAATTACATTCCCGTCACTTGACAACGAATATGAAACAGCCTGAATATTTTCTATTGCCGACGTGCAGTTTGCCGCCATGCTGAACAATGTGGGCGTGTCGCTGGTGTCATACCCCACAGCATCCCCGTTATTGGCAACTCCCATCATGATGGTCCCGTTGTCCTCGCCGGTAAGATATTCTGTCGCACTGTTTGTGTCCCATACAAATCCCCCCGAAGTAGCCTTGCTTAATCCTGCAATGTATCTGCCGTTGGCGGAAAGAGCTATTCCCTGATAATCATGAGTCTCGTCAGACGGCAACCATGTTATGGTCTGTGCCGAAATTGTGCCAGATGCGAGCAACGTGGCAATAAAAAGAGTAGTCTTTTTCATATTGATAATTTTTTAGTTGAAAATATGATTAAGCGATAGAAGATCCATTGCCCCTTTCGTCATTATGGGGCAACTTCCGTGATGCAAAGGTATGCCATTTTTATTCTTTTATCATTGTCAGCACACTCCGCATGTGTCTAAATTCATGATATTATACGCCAAATAATGACAATTGTACAAAAAATAATAGTAATTTGTGTCTATAATTTGCCGTATCGGGTAGAATTGTCTAATTTTGTCAGAGCTTTAATCAACAGGTAAAAGGAATTATGTCTAAGGATTTAAAATTTTTTTCATTAATTGTGGCCCTTTTTGTTTCATTGGCGGCATCCGCCCAGGATGATCTGTACAAGCGTTGGAACAACAAGTCGTCGCGACAGCTGATAGACATGGGCAACAAGTATTTCTTTGCGGAGAAACAGATGGCCGACAGTGCGCTCGTTTGCTTCTCGCTCGTCGAGAACCGCCTTGCCAAAAGCACGGACATGGCAGAACGCAAGGATTTGTGTGAGGCATATATGGGATTATGGATGGTCTATTTTTTCTCCTATTTTGATTACTCAAAGTCTATGGACTATCTCGGGAAATCCTATAAACAGGCAGAAGACATACCTACGCTGTTGCCCCGCGTGCTCCTGAACTATGGAAACATGTACCAGACGATGGGAGGACAATGGGAGGACGATAACCTGAACCGCAAGGCTGCCGATTGTTTCCGTAAGGCTTTCTATTCGGCACTGAAAGTGAAGATGTATGAAATCGCAGACCTGGCTTTTGCAAACATAATAGCAGTGGAATGGAATCTCGGCAACTTCGCTGTCGTCGAGAAGATGTATACCTATTATATAAGATACAGCGGAAGCAGAAAGGAAACCGTTGACTCTCGCTATACCAAACTGCTCTACAAAGGCTACAAGGAACTCTCGCAGAAGGAACCAATGAAGGCAGTCGCCACATTCAGGAGCCAGCTGCCGATGGTTTCAAACGGCGTTGAATACTTGCGCCTGTTGTTCAATGTATATGAGAACATAAGTGTGGCGTATGCCAGCGCTGGGGATTATGCTTCGGCGGTTGACAACATGCGGAAGGCGGAGGCCATTGCCGATGACTATGACCTGAAGGACGGGAAGCTTGAAGCATACACCTTCCTGTATAAATATCTGGATAAAGGCGGATGGGCGGATGAGGCCGATGCCTACCACCGGAAGTTCTATCAGCTGAAAGACTCCCTGCAGAACTATCAGCAGGTCATGGGGGTGAGCAAGCTTGAGTTTCTCGGGAGGATAGAGGATGCGAAAAAGGAGGTTGAGGAGATGCAGCAGAAGCAGCGTATCGGAATGGTGATGCTTGGCGTGCTGCTGTGCGTCGCCGGAATCGTGGGCGTGTCGTTCACGGTGGTCTACAGAAAGAACCGCGAACTGAGCGCAGCCAACAAGGTGTTGTACAAGAAGAACATAGAGGTACAGAACGCAGAGGACCAATTGCGCAGGCTGCACAAAGAAAACAAAGGGAAAGCCGCCGAGACTGGAGCCGACAGGGTAAAGCAGCTGCAGACGGAATCCGAAGAAGTGGAGAAATACAAGAAAAGCAGTCTCTCGGAATATACAAAAGACAGCATGATGGCTCGGATAATGGAGATAATGGATGGTTGTGAAGACGTATATTCTCCTGAATTCACCATCAACACCCTGGCACAGATGCTTGACACGAACTATAAATATGTTTCGCAGGTAATTAACGAACGGACCAACGGCAATTTCAGCACGTTCATAAACACATACCGCATCAAGGAGGCGTGTCGTCGCATAAACGGGGGGATAATGAGGAACTACACAATAGAGGCTCTTTCGAACAGCGTCGGCTTCAAGTCGAGGATGTCGTTCTTCAAGGCATTCAAACTGCAGACCGGACTGACCCCTTCTGAATATATCCGCCAGACAAAGGAGTCGCAGGAGTGATTTCCCACTACATATAAATGAAAAAACAGGCAGATGGCCATGTGATGAATACACGGCCTTCTGCCTGTTCACGCCTTTTTACAGGCTTGACTTACACATTACATGCTTATTTTATACACTACGTCAGCTGTCTTTATCATATATATACCGGCTCCAGCAACAGGGAACGTGGCATCCGTGCTGTCGCTGTGTCCCACAAGGGTTCCGTCTGCGCCATACAAGCTTATTCCCTTACCGGGGGCGTTCTTTATGACAATCGTCTTCCCGTCAGCCCCGACGTACATTCTGCCTTTGCAGGTGTCAATGGATGACACTCCGCTGACGGTGAGTTTGCCGGAGACATATTTCAGGGAATAGTTCTTTGAACTTTTCGGTCCGCTGATTGTTATCTCATATTCACCCTCCGGACTGTCTGGGGTTGCCTCGCAGGCAAACTGCGGCATGTCTTTCCCGTCGGTAAACACGTCGTCTGCCGTATCAGAATTCTTCAGTCCCTCGCATCTGAACGTGAAGTCGGGGTTCTCCACTCCCATAGTCCTTTGAGCGTCGTTGGCTATAACCTTGAGAGGGGAGCGCGACACGACAAGATATCCGTCTACGAATTCGATGTCATCGCCGGTTACGGTTCCCGGCTTTATGCTTATGGCGTAGCGTCCTGACGGCGATGTCTGGTCTGCCAGGCATGAAAGTTCCGGCTTACCGTTGATACCATCGCCTATTACGGAATATGTGAAATTAGGATTCTTCTCGCCATACTGCCTTGTAACGTTCTTCACGGAGACATACGAGCCGAACATCTTGATGTTGTCGTAAGAGCCTCCGACAAACTGCCGCCATCCTTCAGCCTTGTCATAGCCGTCCTTGTAGCCGGCAGGCACAAAGATGCGGCAAGTGCTCTTCGTAATGCCGTCAAAGGCGTAGTTGGCTACAGCTGGGGCTTTCTTGGCGCGCACCTTTATTTCAGTGAGGAACGAATTCCCGGACAGGGCACTGCTGCCGATAGCAGTGAGTGCTGCAGGCATTTCAATACTTCTCAGTCCGGCACATCCTGATATTCCGTTATCTGCAATCTCCTTCACACAAGGCAGGAGCGTCAGCTTGTCGCAAACAAAAGGCATTGTCGTAAGCACCCGTGTCGTGTCCTTGCTGTATACCACTCCTCCTGCGTATACATAATTGCGTTCGCCCGCTGTCGGGATGTACACGGAGTCGAGTCCTATAGTGTTGGCGAAAGCCGCTTCCTCAATCCCTTTCGTGTCTTCAGGAAGGGCAACGTATGACAGAGAGTAGCAGTTGTAGAATGCCTTTGCCGGTATCTCCTGGTCTTTTGTTTTGGCATTGCCGAAGAAGCAGTCGCCGCCAGTCTTCATTGTTGCCTTCCGCAGGTCCAGGTCCTTCAGCTTTCCTCTTGTCCTTGAGTCGTCGGCGTTCCTTCCTGCCATCTCCCTTATGAATTTCAGGTCAGAGCCGTTTATCTGTCCGCTTACCTCAAGAGAGGTTATATTGTATTTCTCCTCATCGGATATCTGTGTGGCCAGGGTTCCTGCCTCAGCCACATTAACAGCCTTTTTCAATACCTTTGTGTCTCGTCCGTCCACGCCCAGGACCATCGTCTGGTTGTCGGTGAAGGCATAGCCAGAGGGGTTGAGGTAGGCCACATTGTAGTATCCGTCGAATGATCCTGCCCATCCCCAGTTCACGTGCACGTTTCCGCTGGCGTCATAGCCGTCAAATACGAAGCAGTGTCCGCTGCCGAAGTTCACGAGGTCTGCTCCGGCATAGATAATGGGCATTCCGTCAGAGAGTTCCTTGAATATAAGGTTCATCCAGTCTTCCTCGCTGTATTTCTGCCGTTCATACAGCGTGGCGTTCGAGTATCCGAAGTATCTGACGAGTCCGTCACGGCACACATTCAGATATGTTCCGCTTGCGGACAATCCATATTGCATATCAGATGCCACACCGCAATGGTAGCATAGTTCTGCCACGGCATCAGCCTGCTCATCAGTGTAGCCTTTGCCGTAGTCGTTGAGCATAAGGTCGTATTTATAGTCTGCCTTCGAGAAGTCCACGGTGTATGCCGTGCCGTTACTGTCGTTGTACGGATAGTAGATGGTGCGCTGTCCGTCTCCGTGTTCCGGATATCTGTTATAGAAAAGCACCTGTGCCATGGCTGTGGCAACACATCCCACAAGCGTATGTTTTCCGCCGTCGGTAGGACAGTAGTTGTTGTACGGAGTGTCTTGTGCCCATGTGGTGGTGAGCAGCGGGGCAACGGCCTTTTCCACTCCGTCTCCCGGTGCCACGGTGCGTAGCGGCGCCTTGCTTTTCCCTGACTTTCCGGCAGACAGGACATTGCCTATGGCCTTCAGCCACCACTGATAGTTCTTGTTGTCCTCGCCCTTTATCTTGCTGTATTGCGAATCGGAATATCCGATGACTGCTTCAAAGGCGTCATCATTTGCAATAATCGCAAATCCTCCGCCGTCTACTCCCATCACTGTCATGAAGGAATTGGTATCAAGCTCTTTCACGGCTTTTGCCTTTCCCTGCAGTCTCTTGAACCTTGGGTTGCTGTTCCGGCACAGCACTTCTATTGCTGCCGCACGCTTCTGCTCTGTCGTGCGGTCGGCGGCGAACACTCCCTTCGGCACATAGAGCAGAGTTATCAGCAGTAGCGCTTTGAATTTTATTTTCATCATATTTATTTTCTTTCTAAATGAACAGAATCTGAAGACCGGATGCCTGGCACCCGCTCTACAGATTCATATTAGTCAAAGATCTATTTTACAACTACGTTCACTGCTTTTGCTCCAAGACGTATGATATACTGTCCTGCGGGTACGCTTATCTCAGTGTTGCCTGCAGCCTTGCCGTTATAGACGAGTCTGCCGTCGGCTGTATATACGGAAACCGCCTTGCCGTCAGTACCGGCTACTGAGATCTTTCCGTCAGAAACCGTCACACCACTTCTGTCGGCATCGTTGCCTACAGTCTCGATGCCGTCGGTGCCAATCTTGACATCATTGGAGAACTTGCTCTCGCCTCCGTCGTCGTATGTAGCAGTCACATTATATGTGTGACCGCTCTCAGCGTTGAATACAGCCGCCTCGGATGCCTTGACGCTTCCTGCTTTCTTTCCGTCGCAATAAATGTTGTAGCCGGTCAATGTCGGGGCTGCGACATCATACTTGACATCATCGAGCATGAACTCATAACCTGTGGATGTAGGTTCTGTACCGTAGCTTCTGATGGCGAAATATTTTGTTCCCTCAGGCAGCTTCACTTCGTATTTTGTCCATGCGTCAGGAGTGCTTTCCTTTACGTCGAGTGCTGGACTGTCCGTGCTGAATGCGTTCTCCTCGTTTGTAGTGCTTGAAGTGAGCACCTGGAATGACTCTGGCAGGGCGGAGGTGAGGCTCTTTGCCCAGAACGTTATCGTCTGCTCATCGCCAGAAAGCTCCGGAGAGACAAGCATATCGTCGTGTGCTATAATCTGCGACTTCTCATCATCGATTCCAGCAAAGCTTGTTATAAACTGGCTGCCGGAGTGGGATACGAGACCTGGGTTGATGTCGAGGTTGATTCCTGACTTCTCCGGATTGAAAATCATGAATGCGACAGGTTGGTCGTAGTTCGGCAGACTGAGGCCGGCTCCAAGCATTGCTGCCAACGTGGCGGCGCCGTCATCGTCATATACGGCCCATGGCTCGAATCCGCTGATCTGTCCGTTTGAATATTCCTCGAAATCCTCGATGACACTCATCTTGCTGCTCTTCGGTGCACTCCACGTCAGTTGATTGTCCGTAGCAGCAAGGTCGTCAATGCCAGGATAAGTGGACTCATACATTTCGATGCGCTTCGTTTCCGAAGTGTTGTTCTTGTCCTGCAAGTCATAGTCGTATGCAATCTTGGCATAAATCTCCAGCGCATCCTTGTCGTTAACGCCTGTAGGTATCTCGAAGTTGAAGCTCTTAGTTTCGTTCGGCTCTATGTCTTCTCCCGGAGTCTCGAGAGCTTTCTCGCCATTGACATACAGCTCCACGGTGTAGTCATCACCTATGGCAGTTTCCGTGGCATTGTTGTCTACATTGACTGTGACTTCTGCATCCTTTCCGGCATATACCTTGAATGGTGATACAACAGAATTTACGCCGAGGTCGTACTGCAGCAGCTCTTTTACAAGAATCTTGTCGAGCAGGATGGATGTTCCAGACTCTTCTGCATCAAGAGTGAATCTCAGACGCGAGAACTTTTCCGTTGACAGGCTGGATATATCAACCGTTGCGTCATGCCAGTCGCCATCCTTCGCTGTGTCTTCAATTGTCTTGAATGCTACTTCCTCTCCGTTCATCTTGAGGGCACCGACCTTTATCTTGAACTTCTTGTCCTTGTCAACTCTGTATGCAAACGACAATTGCATTCCGCGACCATCTTCTGTATGAATCTTACCGCTTGTGACAGTTGCGTCGTATTCTGCTCCATAAGCATCAAAATACAGGAAGCTTCCGCCATCGTTGTCTGCTGCAGAATACTGATAAGTCTGCATCATTGAGTTGTTGGCGTCATATGATGTCCACCATGCCTTCGACATCACTCCGCCAGGGAATGACTCTTTCACCGGAAGTTCGTAAGCCAGACCGCCGATTACAGGGTTGCTTGTTCCGGAAACTTTACCGGTACCTCCAGCGGTTACAGCGGCTACGGCATAGCCTAACTGGAACTGCGGACCTTGCTGCGAGATTTCTACGCTGGCTTCCGTAACGCCTTTCACTCTCGTCAGCTCTGTGTAGTTCTGTCCGTCAACAGAGTATACTATATATGTCAGGTCCTTTGTATTTACCCATTTGTTGTGTACGCCCTTGTCTGCGGGGGCATTCCATGTGAGTTTCACCGTACCGTCCAGATTATCGGTTGCCTTCATTCCGGTTGGTGCTGCCGGAACGTCTTCGCCGACATATTCTTTTCCGGAACTTAAGATTCCCTCACCTTCTTTTCCTTCTCCGTTATATGCGCGCAGGAAATAGTAGTTGTAGCCGAGAGAAGCCTTGTCGTCAACGAACGACAGTTCTTTTCCTGGTTCCGGAGCCTCAAATGTATGCACAAGCGTGAGATTTTCGCCATTGGCATCTCCGCGCCACAGGTCTATCTTCGTGATGCTCTGCAGCGGTTCAAATCCTGCATTCTGAGATGGAGCATTGAAGGTGACAGTAGCCGAGAGCTTACCTTCTCCTGCTGCAACGACACGTATGTTCTTTACTGAGTCTGGAGCCGACAGCTTGACAAACTTCTCTACCTTCACGTCATCAAACCATACTCCCCACATCAGCGCCCCGCTGGTCAGATGGAATCCTATCTGGTAATCATCTGTCTGCTTGATATTGAAGTGCTTCTCGGAACGGGTGTAGTCTCCGCCGTGGTATTCTGTCGTCGGCATTATCTCCGTGAAGTCGTCAGGGTTGCCGCTTGTACCGTATGCAGCTGAAATCTTCTCCAGCTGACTCTCCTGGTCTTCGTTTGCCGCGGCATTGAATGACAGACTGTATGCCCAGCCTCCTTCAAGTTTGATGAGAGGTGTCAGCAGCCAGTCGTTGGCATCTGTCGTCCACGAATAGTCGTCTGTCATTGCACCTGCATCCTTGCTCCATTTCCACGTGCAGCCATCGTCGTTGGAGTCGATGACGGTATAGTCTTTTGCTGGGTCTGCAGCGAAATCCTCGCTGTAAGGGACTTCATGGGATTTTCCGAAATACATACCAAGCGACGTGGCCGCATCGCTCTTCAGTTTGCCGTCTGCCGTGACAGCCTCTATCGAGTATTGGTAAACCTGTCCGTCAGCAGTCTTGTCTATGGCATCGGTGAACGAACTGGCTGTCTTGCCCTCGTTGACCACCTTCTTGTCTGGCAAGCGGGTGATTGTATAGGTCAGGGCGGCGGAATCAACAAAGCCACCGTTGATACCTTCTGCCGGAGCTGTCCATGTAAGTTTTGCACTGCCGTCAGCTGTGCGCTCCAGTTTTATATCTGTCACAGGCATCGGGGTATCCGGTCCCACCCATGCCGATACGGTTGTGGCATCACCATCACCGCTCTCGTTGTGGGCAACAATATTCCATGTGTTGTTTCCTGCCGCCGGCGACTCGTCGGTGATGCTGTATTCCTTTCCCGGCTCCGGGTTCGCCACGCTTCCCACAGGTAAACCGTCTCTGATGACGTCGATTTTCTCGATTGACGCCAGAGCACCTCCGTTGATGTCTGTCGTCGGTGCCTTGAATGATATAGTAGCCTTGAGGCTTGAGCCGTCTGTATTCACCTCGGCATCGGTCACGCTGCCTGGGGCTGTCACGCTTGATTCCGCCAAAGTAATGTCATCAACAAACATACTCACGTCACCGTAGTCATTGCTGCTGTTGTTCGTGCATTGGAAACCGATATGATATTCGCCGTCTTCAGACACGGTGAAGGTTTCCGTCGGGTGCATGTCACTTCCGTCGTCATCTGAACGGAGCTCCGTGCTCTCCTTTATTATATTAAAGGATTTCGGGTCATCTCCCGTACCTACTGCTATTGCATATTCGCCTTTGAATGTGGTCCAGCCGCCGGTTCCCCAAATATGAAAATTCAGCGTATATTTGTGTCCCGCCTTGAGATTAACCTTTGGACTTATCAGCCAATCATCACATGCAGGCTTATATTCGTCAAGAGAGTGACTGATTACTGCCGCTTTGCTGCTTGCATCATACTGCCATGCAGCTCCTCCATTATAATTCTGTACAGTAAAAGTCTTGAAATCAGCCTCGGTGTCGAAGGTCTCCGAGAATACCGGACTTCCGGAAATTGTTCCTGCTTTCAGCTGTGTGCTCGTCTGCGCCTTAGTTCCCAGCGAGATGGCTAACAACGAACTGAACAATACATAAGTGTACTTCTTGTTCATAATCGAATATTTTAGTTAGACAAATTTGAAATTGCTGCTGCAAAATTATTCAAGCGCTGACGTTTTGAAAAGAAAATCGCTCATTGTTGGGTATAGATTCATGAAAATATACAATGGACGTTTCCTTTTGTATGGACATGTGAATGAAAATAATGATTATTGACTATTTTGTGTCGTATTTTTGATATATCAATATGCTGTTTCCGCAAGAATCCGGCTGTCCAAACCTCAATAAAACGACCACCGCCAACCCCTGCAAGGCATTCTCTTGCTTGCGGGATTGGCGGTGGTTCCGTCTTGTGTATGGAGCGTTTTCTTTATCTTGCCACTTTCCAGGTCTTTCCACCCTGCTTCATAATCATAATGCCCTTGTGGGCAGCAGGGTCGCTGATGCGCTGTCCGTCGATGGAATAGCATCCGTCGCTGGCATTGCCGTTGAAGAATGAGCCGTTGCTTAGGGTGGCAGCACTGATGGAGGCTGTGTTCTTTATTCCCTTTATGTGGAGGTTCTTTATCTCCCATGTTCCGGCAGACTCGGTATTTCCGGTGTAGTGGAACACAATCTGTATCTTCTTTCCTGCATAGTCGTTGAGCTGTATGTCGCCGGAGCCGTTGTAAGTCCAGCTTGTTCCCTTCGGCCATTTTATAAGTCCGCTGTCAATGATTGATGTGTTGCCGTCGCAGCGTATCTCAACAGAGAACTTGTCTTTTGGCGCAACATCGTTCATCTTGTTGGCGGCATGTTCGAAGCTCATCGTTACATTTGCGTATTCCGAAAGGTCAATCTCCGGGGAAACGAGGCGTGCGTCGCCTTCCTGCATGCTTCCGAAGTAGCTTGAGCCTACCCATCCGTATTCGTTCTTCAGTTTCCATATCGTCTTGCCCTCAGGACAGGTCGTTGTCTCTGTGGTGAAGCCTCCGTCGTCTTGTGTGAACACATATTCCTTTATTGTTTCCTCTGACGGACCGATAGGCGTGTCGCTGCCGGAGTAGTTTTCCGAACACTCGGTATGAGCTGGGTCGAAGGCATAGTCGATACTGTCGCCCCATACATATTCCATAAGGTTAGGGAAATCGACATACGGGTTGCGGTTGCCCTGAATCTTGCTTACTGCGTTGTTGCGGGTAATCTCGAGCTGTGTCGGCTTGTCGGCTTTTGCCCAGCTGATAAAGAGTTCGTAAGCCCATTTCTGCAGGGTGGGGTAGTCGCCTTGCTGTAGGGTCTGCAGTCCGGCACCGGTCCATTTAAGGTCTTTATAGCAGGTTGCCATATACATATATCCGCGTGCGAAGTCGCCTTTCCATTCGTCAGCCGGCTCCCAATAGTTCTTGCCGTCGCTGCCCTTGCCTACTTTTGTCGCTCCGTTGTCGGCGATGCTTGCGTTCACAACCTTTCCCATCGGGTAGTTGCTCTTGCTGCTGTTTATCTTGCTTTCGCAGGGCATCAGGTTGTAGAGGTCTTTATATGCCTGGTTTTCTGTCTTTCCCCACCAGCTTTTGGGGAAGGAGTGCTCGATGTTCATTCCTGCGCCTACGGCACCTTGGCTTGTGCTTTGTGGCCAGATGCTCTCAGGAGAGTAGCGGTCGATGAAGCGTCCGTCTTCTGTACGGTCGGTTTGCCAGAATCCCCACCAGGTCTTTCCGTAGCCGGAACCGTAAGATAATACGTTGGCATCCTTGATGATGTTGTACACTGCATTTTTCAGTTCTGCCCCTTTCTTTCCTTTCAGCGAGTCGTAGTAGCCTTCGGGAATCTGGGCGGCAGATGTGATGTAGGCCCCTACCATGGCAATGATAGTGGCAAATGCTCTAAGAGGTTTGTTTGTCATATTCTTTGTTATTATTGTTTATTCAGCGTTTGGGTGCAAAGTTACATAAAATAATGATGTGCGGAAATGGAGACGGTGTTAAAACTGTATGAATTCATCTTCAGCAGTCTTATTTCTTTATTGTTTCCCGTTGCAGGAATTCCGCAAATTGCTCTTTGTAGCCGTTGAATACGTTGATGTCTACTTCTCCGTGTATGCCTCTCACTCTGCCGTATGGGGTTAGCTGCCAGAAGGCAAGGCGGATGTCTGGACGGTATTGTCCGTAGCGGGCAATCCATATCGGATAGTTGCTCCTGATGTCCGGTGCCTGCGGCAGGTATTTGTTTACGAAGCCTTGGCTGATGTACAGGACAGGCTTGGTGCCTGTAGCGTTGCGCACGATGGCAAGCCATGTTCTTATGCTGCGGAACATGGCTTCTGCTCCGCCCATCTGCCTTATCTGTGCGTCGCTTGGCTCAACGTCCAGTACTGGAGGCATGTCGCCGATACGCAGAGTGGTGTGCTTCAGGAAGTAATGTGCCTGTTTGGCGGCGCTGCTCTTGGTAGAGAAGAAATGGTATGCGCCTACGGCAATGCCTTTCTTCTTGGCGCGGACATAGTCGGAAGGGAAATAGCGGTTTCGTATTGTCGTGCCTTCTGTCGACTTTATGTAGGCGAAGGAAATCTTGTAGTCTATATTGCCGGAACTCTTTCTGCCGGCTCCCAAACCGACGATTCTGACCGTAGACCAGTCGAGGCTGAATTTCTTCCGTCCCTTTTCGTGCTGGTATCTTGACACGTCGATGCCGTAAATCCTGTCTGCCGTGTGCAGCATCTGTTCTCCGCGGTATTTGCCTTTGCGCCAGTCGCCGGCTTTAACCTTTCCGCTTTCCGCCACTCCGCATCCGAATCCGTTGCGACGGTCGCTTGCCCACTCTCCGGTGTAGAACTCACCGTTGATGCCTCTCCATGTGCCGTGTCCGTCGGCAAGAAGCTCTTTGCTGAACCCTCCGTGGTATGTTCCGAGAGAGTCCTGCCTTGTGCCGCTGACAATCGTGTCGGCTTGCCATAGGGCGGTTATCTGTCTGCCTAAGGAATCGGTGGTGGTGCCGTAGCCGCATCGCTTGCCGTCTTTCCACGTTCCGCTGTATATGATGCTGTCTTTTATTGACAACACCCCATAGCCGTTTCTCTTTCCATTGCTCATCTCTCCCCGATAGCAATAGTCGCCGTCGTAGATGGTCGTGGTAGAGAGAGGGCTTCCGCCGTTGCACGAAACAAGCAGAAGGGCTGTCATTATATATATAATAAGGTGAATCTTTCTCATTGTGCTATTCCTCCCTTATTGTTTATGCCGATGAAGAATCCGTTTCTGTTGAATATCGGTGCTCCGTTTGGAGCGAGTAGAGGGGGAGTGTCGTGCCTCTCTGTTGATATAGTGATGCCTTTGAATACGTTCGGCTTTTGCAGAGCAGCGTTGGATGTGCTCTTCTCCGTCAGACCGAATATACCGGCAATGGCTATGCTGTCGCCCTTTTCGGGTATGAGACAGAATACTTTGAATGTGTAAAGGCTGTTGGCGTCTTCCGGCATGAACTCGTTTTCCGTCTGCAAAACAATCGTTCCTTTAGGCGCATCCTCTGATTCTTCTGCCAACAGGTGGCAGAACACTCTGCCTGTCTTTCTTGTAGTGGTGGGGTAGAGGAGGGCGTATTTGTTTCTCTTTCTGATCTTTATCTTCTTTTCTTTCTGCAGCGACTTCAAGATGTTGATGCTGTTCAGAAGACTTTCTTTTTTCCTTATGTTCTCTTCGGCGTATGCGGCAATGGTGTTGTAGCCGTCGTCTTTCACGTTGTGTGTGTCGAGATAATAGTTGAGTTCTGCCTCTCTCTTCTTGTCGGCGGCAAACATCTCCTCATGCTTGGCGATGGTCTTTTCTATTATGTTTTCAGGGTTGTTGTTTGCCATTGAGAGCAGGTTGTCGTTGTTGCTGAAGGGGGGTGCCGTGAGGATGCGTCCCTGGCATGACGGGATGAACGAGAACTTGTTTATCCAGCATCCGCAAACCATTGCTTTGCGCTCTGTGTCGCTGTCGGCTTCCGTCTTCACGATGTTTAGAGTGGAGTCGCTCTTTATGTCGTTGCAATAGGCAATGACCTTTCCGTTGCAGACAATCTCGTAGTATTCTCTGCATTCTATCATCACAACACTTCGCTTCATTCCGTCGTAGCTCTCGGGGAGTATCGACGGGGTCATTATAAAAGCAATCGCTGCCAGTATTGCTACTGGTAGCGACCACATTATAATCTTTACTATATGTCTGTTAGTCAATCTCTTCATCTGCTTCATATCCTCCCATTTCGCGGATGGCATTCTTGAGCATTGTATATTGCTGATACAGGTTGTTTACAGCCTCTTCGCCCTTTGTGTAGTCGTGCATTGGACTCTTTAGGAAGAAGCTCAGGAAGCGCTGTGTGCCGTAGCGTCCGGCTCTTGCCGCAAGGTCGCTCAGCAGACACAGGTCGAGCAGCAGTGGTGCTGCAAGGATGGAGTCGCGGCAGAGGAAGTTTATCTTTACCTGCATCGGGTAGCCCATCCATCCGAAGATGTCGATATTGTCCCATCCCTCCTTGTTGTCGTTGCGTGGCGGATAGTAGTTGATGCGCACTTTGTGGTAATACTGTGTGTCCTCGTCGTTGCCGTGTCCGTAGAGGTCTGGCTGCACGTCGGGCTTCAGAATGGTCTCAAGTGTGGAGAGCTTGCTCACCTCCTTGGTGTGGAAGTTTGCCGGCTCGTCGAGAACAAGACCGTCTCTGTTGCCGAGTATGTTTGTAGAGAACCATCCGCTCAGTCCAAGGCAGCGTGTGCCGATGATAGGAGCGAAGCCGCTCTTTACCAGCGTCTGTCCTGTCTTGAAATCCTTTCCTGAGATTGGCATCTTCGTCTTTTCTGCCAGTTCCCACATGGCAGGAATATCTACTGTCGTGTTTGGTGCTCCCATGATGAATGGCGCTCCTTCTGTCAGAGCGGCATAGGCATAGCACATGGATGGTGCTATGTGCTCGCGGTCGTCAGCCTTCATCGCTTTTTCAAGGGCATCCAGAGAATAATGGATGTTCTCGTCTACAGGAACATAGATTTCTGTTGAGGCAGCCCAGATTACTACGATGCGTGAGCAGTTGTTCTCCTTCTTGAAGTTACGGATGTCTTCACGCAGTGCCTCTACCATCTCCCAGCGGGTCTTGCAGTCTTTTACGTTGTCGCCGTTGAGGCGTTTTGCGTAGTTCTTGTCGAAGGCTGCCTTCATGGGCTTTATCTTCTCCAGCTCGTCCTTCACAGGGTTGATGTCCTTCTCTTTCAGCACTTCGGCATACATTGCTGCCTGATACGCATTCTGTGGATATACGTCCCATGTGCCGAACACGATATCATCGAGCTTTGCCAATGGCACGATATCTTTGTAGTGAAGATATTTCTTGTCGTTTCCTTTGCCAACGCGAATCTTGTCGTATTGGGTCATCGAACCGATAGGCTTTGTCAAACCGCGGCGTGTCATCAGCACACCTGTCATGAATGTTGTGGCAACGGCACCGTTGCCGACAATCATTATTCCTAATTTGCCTTCTGCAGGCTTCACGTTTGTTTGCATTATACTATTGTTTATTTCTTCTAACTATTAGGTTGAATCTTGTTTTACGTAGTAAATCCTTTACTATAAGTATTTTTCAATAGTAAGGGGTGGAATGTTTCAGTGCAAGATGATTTTCCCTTTTCCGTCTTGTCTTCGCATTACTTGCTTTCACCCGGTGCTATTATGGCTTCATACAAATGAGTATAAGTGCAAAGTTATCAAAAACCTCTCAACATCGTATCTCTTTTACTATAGTTTAGTTCTTTTTTAACATTTTATCCGTGAAATAAACTATTTGCGCTACAAACGTTGTCCCGTGAATGAAAAAAGTCTGGAAATATTTAGGTGCATATTCTTCTGGATGCTCAATTCCTTTGAGGTGTTTATTGACAAAAATGTGTCTTTAAAAAGAAGTCAGGTGTTTTCCTGTATATAATCGGGTCACAGTAAGGCTGCAGGAGTAGTATATAGAATGACAGTCCTCCCGCCAATTACTCCAGTACTCTTACGTAAGTACTGGAGTAATCTCCCGTAAGTACTGCAGTCCTTTCCCGTAAGTACTGAAAACACATCCCTAAGAGTTATAGAGAAATCTCCCGTCATTTCTTTCTTCTTTCCGCTTATCTTCCCCGACATTCTCGCCATTCCCCTTCATTCCACCCCATCCGTACCTCCCCGTCTTTCTTCTTTTCCCCTCCTTTCCCCTGTAATTTCCCATTGATTTCTCCCTCCCTTCCATCCTCAACATCCCTGTTACCGTCCACAGTCTCCTTCGCGCGCATGAATATATAAAAGGTGAACTTCGCCTTTTTTAGCCCTATTCTGTAAAACAAATCGAAAACAATATGTTTTTGAGCATATTTTTCTCAAAAAGATTTGCTTTGTATTGTAAAACTGACTACCTTTGCATCCGCTTTTGAGAACGAACGCTGTTGCAAAACAGTTTCAGGTTCGAAAGAGCGTATAGAGAAAGAGTTCTTTGAAAAGATTACAATAAACAGAGAAGTAGTAGTACAAGAAGCAGACTTCACTTCTTACCTTATATAATATAGGGTATACGGGAAATGGAGTCTGGGTAAAACGAAACCTATCAATTCTTAAGGTAAACCGATAATTGAGAAGGCATTCTGAACAGAGACACCTGTCATTCCGGCAACGGAGTGATTGATATAAAGAAACTTTACAATGGAGAGTTTGATCCTGGCTCAGGATGAACGCTAGCTACAGGCTTAACACATGCAAGT
>OQVR01000290.1_pt1 | contig 22007 bp, 16 predicted proteins | sample 1691521 | NCBI WGS metagenome assembly OQVR01 (sample SAMN03418256, study PRJEB22391) | human gut metagenome | biome: human-gut; feature: organic feature; material: feces | host: Homo sapiens | place: Tanzania | collected 2013-01
CAATCGCTGTGTAATCACCTCGCGCGACACCCGTATGCCTACGCTGGAATTGTCGCCAAGCAGTTCCTGCGCAAGGTTCAAGGCATTGTCGTATATTATCGTGATGGGTTTCTCGCTCAGCTCGTTGAGCTGGTAGGCCATCTCGGGAACTGTCTCCACATAATTCTCCACATCGTCCATTTTGCCGACAAGCACAAGCATAGCCTTGTTGTTGGCGCGCTTCTTGATTTTGTACACTTTGTCCACGGCCTCTGCGTTGGTGGCATCGCATCCAATGCCCCAGATGGTGTCGGTCGGGTAAAGTATTACGCCGCCTTTGCGCATAACCTCGACGGCTGTCTTTAAGTCTTCTTCCATAACTACAAAGATAGCACGTTTGACGGCAATATCAAAAAAAAACAGAAAAAATTGCATAAGTGCGCAAAAGTGAGTACCTTTGCGCCCGATAAACTTAATACACTTTTTATTTAAACAAAACTTAAATGGCAACAAAAATTAGATTACAACGTCACGGCCGCAAGCGCTATGCGTTCTATCCTATTGTTATCGCTGATAGCAGGGCACCACGAGATGGTAAATTTATTGAAAGGATAGGTTCTTATAATCCGAACACTAATCCTGCTACAATAAGTTTGAATTTCGAAAGAGCTTTGTATTGGGTTAGCGTAGGTGCACAACCTACAGATACAGTTCGTCGCCTTCTCTCTAACGAGGGCGTGCTTTTGAAGAAGCACTTGCTCGGTGGCGTCAAGAAGGGTGCTTTCACTGAAGAAGAAGCAAATCGTCGTTTCGAGGAGTGGAAGAAGAATAAGGAAGCACAATTGAACGCTAAGAAGGAGCAATTGTCAAACGACAAGAAGCAAGCTGACAGCAAACGCTTGGAGGAAGAGAAAGCAAAGAACGCGGCAAAGGCTGAGTTGGTGGCAAAGAAGAAAGCAGAAATCGCTGCTGCTGAGGCTGCCAAGAAGGCTGAGGCTGATCGCCAAGCTGCCGAATTGAAGGCGAAAGCTGATGAGGAGCGCAATACGCGTGAGATAGCCGCTGCCAAGAAGGAGGCGCAAGAGGCTTCTACCTTGAGCTCGGTAGACCGTATGCTGAATGGCGGATTTGAGGCCAACCGTGGTCGCCTGCCTATGCCTATCAGCGGAACCTATCGTGTGGTAAGCCATTTCGGTCAGTATAATGTACAGGGCTTGAAGGGCGTAACGCTCGATAATAAGGGTATCAATATCCAAGGAAAGCCGGGCTGCGTGGCTCGCAGCATCTACGATGGTGAGGTGAGTGCCGTCTTTGGCTATGGTGGCATGTGGAATGTCTTGGTTCGTCATGGCGCCTACATCTCTGTTTACTGTAATCTGAAATCGGTAAGCGTGCATAAGGGACAGAAGGTTAGTATCCGTCAGGCACTTGGTGCCGTGGGAACCGATAACATCCTCCAGTTCCAGCTTCGTAAAGAGACTGCCAAGCTCAATCCGGAAGCTTGGCTGAGCAGATAATGTATGAATAGTTGCAGCCGGTAGTGTTTTTACTGCCTGGCTGCTGTAGATGATAGAAATGAAGAGGGTGTGGCTTATGACACACCCTCTTTTTATTGCTTGCAAGAGAGATGGTTACTTGCAATTTACCTGGTGTTGTAACAAAAACTTTTTCTCATGTAACTTTTTAATATCTTTTAGATATTATTTGAGAGCTAAATCAATTTTATGTTGTAATTTTGCAGCGGAAATTTTTGAAAAGAATTAATAACTATAAAAGAAGTTTTATAAATATGAAGCATTCATGAAAAGATGTATAGGGCTATTCTTATACTGTTGGCTCCTTATCATTTTGTTTACTTCTTGCATTTATGATGACTATTCCGGTTGCCCGCAAAAGGATAACCGTAGAATGGTGCGGATTAATGTGGATTGGCATTTGTTTGATAAAGAGGTGCCTACTGGTATGACGGTCATGGTGTTTCCCTGGTCAGGTGGTGCTCCGCATACTGTCTTGACTAATGAGATAACTCATGCCGACTTTTCCTTAGAACCTGGAAAATATCATGTACTGGTATTCAACCAGAGTACGACCGAGTTTGGTACACTCGACTTTCAGGGAATGGACTCTTACGAGACAGCGCGAGCTGTGGTACAGTATACAACATCACGCTGGTATTCGCGTGGAGATGATGAACAGATAGGGGTTGAGCCCGAGTGGCTTGCCTCTGATAAACTCGATGAATTCGAGGTTTCTGGAGACTTTTCTGAGGTTACTTTAACTCCTAAGAATGTGCTTTCGCAAATTCATGTCAGCGTGAAAGTACCAGGTATTAAAAATCTGCGTTATGTGCGTGGATCATTAACTGGCATTTCAGAAGGCTTTCTGTTGGGGCAGGGTAAGCCACTCCTGAGCAAGGTGACTTATCTTCTGGAATCCTGGACGAAATCGGTTGATGAGAATGAGGCGACACTAGGTACGTTGAAGGCATCGGTTAAATGTTTTGGCCTACCTGAAACCGTCAGTCCTGATGCAGAGAACAATCAATTGTCTCTTTCTGCTTTGTTGATAGACAACAAGACGCAGGTTGATCATCAGTTTGCGGTTGGAGACAAGTTTAAGAAAGATGAAAACTCTTCGGAGTTGGGTTATACGGTTTCTCTCCATGTAGATGTTCAGATGCCGCAACCTTTGCCTGAGGTGAAGCCTTCGGAGGGCAGTTCTGGCGGTTTTGACGTCACGATCAAGGATTGGGGTAAACCTGAGGATATTGATATGGAACTGTAGAAATAGTAAAATGATAAGAATCAGATAAAGTAATAATAGATTAGTTTAATTTAAAAATCCCAACAGATATGTATAAGAAATTTTTTATGGGTATTGCTGCAATGGCAGCGTTGACATTGGTAAGTTGTTCAAGCGATGACTTGAATAGTCTTTCAGACAATTCTTCTAAGAACGAGGCTATCAGCTTTGATGGCTATTTGGGAAGAAGTGCAGTTTCAGTAAATGGTACACGTGGTAGCGTGCTGGATATGCCTGCTCTTCAGAAATTAACTGATGGAGCTTTTGGTGTGTTTGGTAACTATAACTCTACCGATGTCCAGGAGTTTGGTTCTAATTGGTTCAACAATGAGCAGGTAACTTATGATGCATCTGCTACACCTGTGTGGAAATATTCTCCTCTTAAGTATTGGTTACCAGAAGGTCATATTGATTTCTTGGCGTATGCTCCATATGATAGTCAATATGATAATCAAGTATCGAAAGATAATCAAAAACTTGTTTTTGAAGTTAATTCCAATATTATAAATCAAAAAGATTTGTTGTGGGCTAATGCTACGAATAAGAAAAAGGCTGACAAAACTGTTACATTTACTTTCAAACATGCATTGGCTAAGATTGGTTATACCGTCAAAACAAATGTTGTCGGTGAAGGTACAACTATAACATTGAATAAAATTACATTGGCAGGATCTACTGCAGCTGTTCCAACAAAAGCTTTCTACACTAAGGGTACCATAGATTTGTCTAAGCCAAATGGAACAGATCTTTGGACAACATCAACTTTTCCCGAAAGGCAAAATTTTGAATGGTACAAAGGAACTTATAATGTAACTACATCTGCATCTCATCCTGATGATAACAGAGAAAAGAATAAGGATTATTTGTTTGTAATTCCACAGAATTTCGAATCAGGACATGATGAACTTTATGTTATCGTAGACTACACTATAAACTATAATACTGGTGTACAGGCAACAATGAAATGGTCGGTTAATAGTAAGATTGAAAAGAACTTCGAGCAGGGTAAGGCATATATGATTAACTTGAACATTGGTCTGACTCCAATCGAATTCAATGCTGAAGTTACACCTTGGACAGGAGAAGGTAATAGCGAAACCGGTATCGATGCCTCTTGGAATTAATCGTATCAGATAAAAATAATGAATTTAAAATTATAATAAGATGAAGTTTCTTCGTTTAGCCTTTTATGTTTTGATAGCACAGCTAGTATTATCTGGTTGTGCCGGCGAAGCTGTGGAAGAAACTTCATCTTCTTCATCTTCTGAAATCAACTTTGATGCTTATGTGGGTCGGAATGCTTCAACCCGTTCTGGAGTAACCGATATTACTTTTCTCAAAGACACGCTTTTTAACGCTGGATTTGGTGTCTTTGCAAGATACAACTATAATGGGAAAATCTTATCTCTGCTGGATACTGAACACGTAACCTGGAATAAAGATCAAAATCATTGGGAATATACAAATACCCGATTTTGGCCAAGTGAAGGATCTGTGGATTTCTATGCCTTTGCGCCTTATAATGGAGACGTAAAAATGGGCAAGCTACCTGATTATCTGGTCAACAACCCTGATAGTAAAGACGAAACTTATATATATTTTCCTTCTAATGTGTCTCCTGTAGATTTGGTATGGGCTAATGCTGAGAAACAGACAAAGGATAGTATCTCTAGTATAAATGGTAAAGTGAAATTTCAATTCAAGCATGCTTTGGCTCGTTTGGGCTTAGATATCAAAGCCAATCAGGATTTAGAGAAAAATGGTGCAGTTATAACAGTTGAAGAGGTGGATCTATATGGCCCCGAAGATTATAAAGGCGTCTTTGATATGGTGGGCTATCTGAATCTTAAAACGGGAGGCTGGCATGTCGTCAAAGAGGAAAGTACTAGATGGTATTATGCTTGGACACCAACTGGCAAAGTTGGCAAAGAAGATGGCAACGATGGCAAAGAAGATGGCGAAAAAAAATGTCAAAAGTTAAGTGCATCTCAGTTAAACGATACAACTAATATAATAACAAATGATTGCAATTCTTATATCTTTATAATCCCTCAGACGAAGGACGAAAAGTTTCATCTAAAGATAACTTATACGGTAAAGCAGGGAGATTTTGTGGAAAAGGTGACGGCAAAGAAAAATCTGCTAGAAGTTCTTGATCCGTCAGAAACTAGTAATAAGTCTTTTACGTTTGAAAGAGGAAAAGCGTATGTCTTTCATTTGATACTTTCACTTGATGATCCTATCGATTTCAAAGTAACGCCTACTGTCAATGAATGGGGGAAAGGGTGACAATGAAACAATGTTTTTATAAGGAAAATCTGGAATATGAAGCGGAATATTTATAGTTATAGTAAGTTATGGATAATTTTCTTTGTCTTGATGGGTGCAGCCTGTACCAATCAAGTGGAGGATGTTATTCCTGTATCTGGTCAGCCTATTGAGTTTTCTGTGCAATCAGAGTGGAAGGAAATTTCCAATACTCGCTCGAATGCTGGTAGAACGCAATTTGGCGCAGGTGACACGATTCAGATTTTCGGCTTCCATAAGTCTTCTTCAGGAGTCGAGAAGAAGTTTATGTATCGTGTAGGTGAGCCGGCTAGAGGTCAGAAAGTAGTATGTGATAGTAGTAATAACTGGAATTATTCACCCAAGCGTTTCTGGCCTAAAAAGGATTCGCTATTTTTTTATGTTGGTTATCCACATTACTCTGTTCTCAATGAAGAAGAAAAGAATCTTAAGATGACTTATGAGCAGCCGGATTTCAATCCTTTGGGTCTTGATCTGTTGTGGGGCGTATCTGCTCTTGATTGTGCAAAGGATCGTAACACGAACGTAGTGATTAAGATGAAGCATGCCTTGGCTAAGGTGAATATTAGTTTTAGCGGTTTTTCGGATGAAATCGGATCAGTTATAGTCTTGGGTTACAAAACTGGTTGGTTCCCTCGAAAAATAGAAGGTGGAATCCCCGAATGGCATGTTGATGATAAAACGAATAATATTGATGCTGTCTTTTATAAATATAAAAACCAGATAAATAATAATTCTGTTACCGTATTTATCTTGCCGGATAAGATTACGGGACTCCAGGTGTGGAATGTTAAAGGTGATAAGAAGATTGCTGATGCTTCTGAAGAACTACAGCAGCCGCAATATACGTTTTTAGCAGGAAAGGAATATAATCTCACGATATCAAAAGGAGTACAGAAGAAGAATACAAAAACCCGTTCTATAGCGATGTCTGTCCGTTGTGTTTCGGAATAGCGAAGAAATATCCTAAAGATGCTTGGCTAGAACATGATATGATTCAATACGAAAAACAGAAAGCGCAGTTATGTCTAAGGCATAACCGCGCTTCGTTTTTTATTATATTCTATATAATAAGGTGTAGTCAGAACGAATGTCTCTTTCAGATGTTGGCTCCATCCAAGAGTTCCCGGTATTTAGCTACAGCATCCGAAATCTCGCTTATTTTGATGAATTCATCGGCAGAATGGGAACGGGAGGATTCGCCCGGACCCAATTTGAACGAAGGGAAGTGCATCAGAGCCTGGTCGCTCAACGTTGGACTGCCGAATGGCTTCATGCCCATCTGTACGCACTTCTTGATGAGAGGATGCTCTGGGTCGATGCGTGAGGACTTGAGGCGGAAACTATGCGCCTTGCATTCGCTCTTGAGATGCTGGCAGATGAACTTGTACACCTCCTCGTTGTCATAAAACTCGTTGGTGCGAATGTCCACGAGCATCGTACACTTGTCGGGTATCACATTGTGCTGGGTGCCGGCATTCACCACGGTCAGAGTCATCTTGGTAGGACCCAGGAACTCGCTTACCTTCTCAAACTTGTAGTCTCTGATCCATCGCATGTCATCCAGAGCCTCGTAGATGGCGTTCACTCCCTCGTTTCTGGCAGCATGTCCACTCTTGCCGTGAGCGATGACATCCAGTACCATCAGTCCCTTCTCGGCTACGGCAGGGTTCATGCCCGTAGGCTCGCCCACGATGGCAAGGTCAATGTGAGGCAGGAGAGGCAATGCACGGCTGATGCCATCCTTGCCCGAAACCTCTTCCTCGGCTGATGCCAGATAGATGAGATTATACTGTTGAGGCTTCTCGGTGAGCATACGAAACATCTGGAGCAGTGAACATAGACCGCCTCCACAATCGTTGCTGCCCAGTCCGTAGAGAATATCTCCGTCTTGTTCTGATGGCTCAATGCCCGGATGGAATGGGGCTCGCTGCCATGAGGCAACAGGCTTCACGGTGTCGATATGAGCGTTGAGCAGGAGGGTAGGTCGGCTCTCATTGAAGTGAGGGTCGATGATCCAAACGTTGTTAGCCTCACGATGAGGTTCGAAGCCGTAGCAGCGAATGGTTTCTTCCATGATGTCGGCTGCATCCTTCTCATTACGGCTCACCGATGGGGTAGCAATGAGCTTTTTCAGCAGCTCCAAGGCATCACTTACATATTCTTCTTGTGTCATCATAATCTCTTATATTTCTTAATTTCGTGGGCAAAGTTACGAAAAAAAGAGCACATAAAGTGGAAAAACTGCCATTTTATTTTGTTTTGTCTACGATTTCTATTATCTTTGCATCAGAAAAGCTGCACTCGACAATTTGAAAGCAAACTTTCATTGTGCTCGTTTGCATTTTCTGTGCAGTCATATTTATAAATATAAGCTTATGCAAATTAATAGTCATCTTTCGGTTCTGATTCACGACCTCGCAAAGAAATGGGGTGAAAAGCCAGCGCTTACCTTCAAGAAGTTTGGTAGTGATCAGTGGCAGACCGTTTCATGGAATCAGTTCTCACTGAGAGTGAAACAAGTGAGCAACGCCCTGTTGAATCTCGGCGCCAAACCACAAGACAAGATTGCTGTCTTCTCTCAAAACTGCGTACATTATCTATACACTGACTTCGGTGCATATGGTGTGAGGGTTACTTCTATCCCTTTCTATGCCACCAGTAGCGAGCAGCAGATACAATATATGATCAATGATGCCCAGGTTCGCTTCCTCTTTGTGGGCGAACAGGAGCAGTATGACAAGGCTCATCGTGTGTTCGCCCTCTGTCCGTCGTTGGAGCGTATCATCATCTTCGATTCCAGCGTGCGCATCAGTACCCATGACCCAGCAGCCCTTTACTACAAGGACTTCCTAGCCTTGGGAGAGAATCTGCCTCGCCAGACGGAAGTAGAAGAACTCTACAAACAGGCGAGCATGGACGACCTTGCCAACATTCTCTATACCAGTGGAACTACAGGCGATAGCAAGGGCGTGATGCTGACTTATGGCCAGTATTATGCGGCATTGAAGGCGAATGGAGAGTGTGTGCCTATTACTGAAAAGGATAGAGTGATCGACTTCTTACCTTTCACTCATATCTTTGAGCGTGGATGGGCTTACTTGAGCTTGAGCGTGGGCGCCCAACTCTTCATCAACACCTATCCTCATGAGATACAGGAAAGTATGCGTGAGGTGCATCCTACGGCAATGAGCAGTGTGCCTAGATTCTGGGAGAAGGTTTACATCGCCGTGAAAGCCAAGATGGATGATGCCAGCCCAATCCAGAGGAAGCTATTCTACCATGCCTTGGCTGTGGGCAGAAAGCGCAACATCGAGTATATTGCCAATGGCAAGCGTCCTCCTTTGACGCTCGAACTGGAGTATAAGATAATCAACAAGACCATCTTGAGCATGGTGCGCAAGCAACTTGGCTTGGAGACTCCAAATATTTTCCCAACAGCAGGTGCCTATGTGAGCCCTGAGGTGGAGGAGTTTATCCACTCCATCGGCATTGGCATGGTGGTAGGTTATGGCTTGACGGAAAGTCTTGCCACTGTATCTTGCGATCATCTCGACAAGAAATATACCATCGGTTCGGTGGGTCGTCCTATCTCTAGCATCCAGATTAAGATAGGTGAGGACAATGAGGTTCTTCTCAAGGGTCCTACCATCACCAAGGGTTACTATCACCGTGATACCACCAATGCCAAGGCTTTCGATGAGGATGGCTTCTTCCATACAGGAGATGCTGGCTATCTGAAAGATGGCGAGTTGTACTTGACCGAGCGCATCAAGGACTTGTTTAAGACCTCGAATGGTAAGTATATCGCTCCGCAGCAGGTGGAGTCATTGCTCTTGGTGGATAAGTTCATCGACCAGGTGGCTGTCATTGCCGACCAGCGCAAGTTTGTGTCTGCGCTCATCGTACCAGAATTCCGCTTGGTAGAGGACTGGGCGCGCGAGAACCACATCGCCTTCCAGAGTCGTGAGGACCTGTGCGCCAATGAGAAGGTGCAGAAAATGTTGCTGGATCGTATTCAGATACTCCAGCAGCACTTGGCTTACTATGAGCAGATCAAGCGTATCACCCTCTTGGCTCATCACTTCTCGATGGAATCGGGCGAGCTGACGAATACCCTCAAGATTCGTCGTCCTATCATCAACAAGAACTATCAGAAGGAGATAGAGAAGATGTATGAGGAGTAATGGTTTTACTTTGAACTTTGGATTTTGAACTTTATGATAACTCTTTATGAAGATGACTGTTATCATATAGCTGGAGGGGATAAAGATGAAGTTCAAAGTAATCATAAAGTTCAAAGTTCAAAATTCAAAGTTCAAAGTTAAGAGTTCAAAGTTCAAAATTCAAAGTTCAAAGTTAATGATTACAGCAGATCAGTTGAAGGATGTGATGGACAGAGCTGAGGCTCTGCATCGCTATCTCAATATAGACCAGAAGAAAGTAGAATTTGAAGAGGAGCAGCTCCGCACCCAGGCTCCTGACTTTTGGGAAGACCCAAAGTATGCACAGGAGCAGATGAAGAAGGTGAAGAGCATCCAGAAGTGGCTCGATGGCTACAAGGCAGTGCGTCTCTATGCCGACGAACTTCAGCTTGCCTTTGACTATTATAAGGAAGATATGGTAACCGAGCAGGAGGTGGATGATGACTACGCCAAGGCTATCAAGGCTATCGAAGACCTGGAACTGAAGAACATGCTGCGCCAGAAGGAAGACCCAATGGACTGCGTGCTCAAAATCAACTCAGGTGCGGGTGGCACCGAGAGCCAGGACTGGGCATCCATGCTGATGCGTATGTATATGCGCTGGGCTGAGGCTCACGGCTATAAGGTTACCATCACCGATATGCAGGAGGGTGATGAGGCTGGCATCAAGAGCGTTACGATGACCATCGAGGGTGGCGAGTATGCTTATGGCTACCTGAAGAGTGAGAATGGTGTGCATCGCTTGGTGCGTGTTTCTCCTTTCAATGCCCAGGGCAAGCGAATGACCAGTTTTGCCAGTGTCTTTGTTACTCCATTGGTGGATGATACCATCGAGGTATATGTAGACCCAGCCAAACTCTCTTGGGATACCTTCCGCTCCAGTGGTGCGGGTGGTCAGAACGTGAACAAGGTGGAGTCTGGTGTCCGCTTGCGTTATTGGTATACCGACCCAGATACAGGCGAGGAAGAGGAAATCCTCATCGAGAATACCGAGACTCGCGACCAGCCAAAGAACCGTGCCAAAGCATTGCTGCTCTTGAAGAGCCAACTCTATGACCGCGCCATGAAGAAGCGATTGGAGGCAAAGGCTAAGATAGAGGCAGGCAAGAAGAAGATAGAGTGGGGAAGCCAGATAAGAAGTTATGTCTTCGACGACCGCCGAGTGAAAGACCATCGTACCAACTATCAGACATCCGATGTGGATGGCGTGATGGATGGCAAGATAGATGGCTTCATTAAGGCATATCTGATGGAGTTCCCTACCAGTGATAATGAAGAATAATTAATAACCTTTTAATATAAACAACTATGAGTGGAAATAAAGATTTAAGAAGAGCCAAGCATGAGGCTTACGAGAAGAAACAAGCCGCTAAGGGCGAAAAAGTAATCAAGTGGATATTTGGCACATTGATAGCTTTGGCTGTCATCTTTGCTATTTATGCTGCTTCAATTGCATAAGAGAAAATGAGTGGATTAGAGATAGAAAGGAAATTCCTCGTTAAGAAGGGCGACGCTTACAAGAGCGCCGCCTTTTCTAGTAGCCATATCCAGCAGGGCTATATCCCTGCCGAGGGGGCTACCGTGCGAGTTCGCACTCGCGACGAGAAAGCTTACCTCACCATCAAGGGTAAGTCGGTGAATGGTGGTATGACCCGCTATGAGTTTGAGAAGGAAATTACGATGGATGAGGCGCAGCATCTCTTGCAGCTTTGCCAAGGTGGTGTCATCGACAAGCGTCGCTATCTGGTGAAGAGTGGCAACCATACCTTCGAGGTAGATGAATTCTATGGCGATAATGAAGGACTGGTGATGGCAGAAGTGGAACTGGGCAGCGAGACCGAAGCTTATGAAAAACCAGACTTCATCGGTATGGAGGTAACGGGCGACAAGCGCTTTTATAACTCTCATCTTTTAGGAAATCCATACGCTCAGTGGCGTGATACCCTGCCTGAAGAGTACCGATAAGTTAAATATTTTATCTTTTTCTGTATTTTACTTTCGATTTATACGTTTATGTGGAATTTATTTTATAATTTTGCAGCGTGTAAAAAGAGAAAGTTAAAGAAATGGCAGAAACAAATAGAGGAAGTTTTGGTAGCATGATAGGAATGATACTTGCTACAGCAGGTGGTGCCGTAGGTTTGGGTAACGTATGGCGCTTCCCTTATATGGCTGGTCAGGAAGGTGGCGCAGCCTTTATATTGGTATACATAGGATGCGTATTGTTGTTGGGCATCCCATGTATGATATCTGAATTTATCATTGGCCGTCATGGTGCATCCAATACGGCTCGTGCCTATACTAAGCTAGCCAATGGCTCGTCTTGGAAATGGATAGGTTATCTGGAGGTGCTCACGGGCTTCTTGATAACGGGTTATTATGCCGTGGTGTCGGGCTGGTGCTTGCAGTATGTATATGCCAGCATCATTGGCGAACTGCATGGCGACCCTACCTTTGTGGCTAATTATTTCAAGGAGTTCTCTTCCGATCCTATCCGCCCAGTGATGTGGACGGTGGCTATCTTCTTGATTTGCCATTTTGTGATTATCCATGGTGTGCGTGGCGGTATAGAGAAGGCTTCTAAGATCATGATGCCTCTGCTTTTCATCTTGCTGCTCATCATCGTGGTGGCTTCTTGCTTGTTGCCAGGTGCTGGCAAGGGTGTGGAGTTCTTGCTGAAGCCAGACTTTGGCAAGTTTGATCGTAACGTATGCTTGGGTGCCTTGGGACAGTCGTTCTATTCCTTGAGCATCGGTATGGGTTGCATCTGTACTTATGCATCTTACTTCAGTCGCCAGACCAATCTCTTCAAGTCGGCATTGCAGATTTCGCTCATCGACTTGGTGGTTGCCGTATTGGCAGGTTTGATGATTTTCCCTGCCGCTTTCTCGGTAGGAGTGAATCCTGATAGCGGTCCATCGCTCATCTTCATCACTTTGCCAAATGTCTTTAATGAGGCATTTGCCTCGATGCCTGTTTTGGGGTGGATAGTCTCCTTGCTCTTCTATGTGCTCCTCTCTGTGGCAGCCTTGACTTCTCTGATGTCGCTGCACGAGGTGAATACTTCTTTCTTCTATGAAGAATTGAAGATAGATCGCAAGAAGGGCGCCTGCATCGTGACGGTGGCTTGTGCTGTGATAGGTGCGTTCTGTTCGCTCTCTTTGGGCGCAACGGATGCGCTTTCTTTCTTGGGCAAGACCTTGTTCGATTGGTTCGACTTTGTGACTGGACAGATATTCCTGCCTATTGCAGGCTTCCTTACCTGCTTGTTTGTCGGCTGGTATGTGCCTAAGCAGACGGTACAGGATGAGTTTACCAACTGGGGCACGCTCCGTAGCAAACTCTTCGGTACTTATTTCTTCTTGATCAGATATATTTGCCCTATTCTGATTCTCTTGGTTTTCTTAAACCAACTGGGTGTTCTGGGTTAAAAACATATATATATAATAAGGTGTAATGGAAAATAGAGGTAATTTTGGTAGTAAGTTAGGCGTCATCTTGGCTACGGCAGGTTCTGCTGTGGGCTTGGGTAATATCTGGCGCTTCCCTTATATGACGGGTCAGAATGGTGGTGCAGCCTTCATCCTGATTTACTTTGTGTGTATCATCCTGCTGGGTTTGCCTGGCATGCTGTCTGAGTTTATCATTGGTCGCCATGGCGCTTCCAATGCTGCACGTGCTTATAAGGTGTTGGCAGGAGGCAAGGCTTGGGCTTTTATGGGATACATGGGAGCCATTTGTTCCATGATAATCCTGGGCTTTTATGCTGTGGTGGCAGGTTGGTGCTTGCAGTATCTCTATGCCAGTATCATAGGACAGGTGCATGGCGACGCAGAGTTTGTGAAGAATTACTTTGTTTCGTTCTCCTCTGATCCTATTCAGCCTGTCATCTGGACAATCGTCTTTATCTTGCTGACCCACTTCGTGGTGGTGCGTGGTGTGCGCAATGGAATAGAGAAGGCATCCAAGATATTGATGCCTCTGCTCTTTATCTTGCTTTTGGTCATTGTGGTGGCGTCTTGTTCTCTGCCTGGTGCTGGCAAGGGTATTGAGTTCTTGCTCAAACCTGATTTCTCCAAGGTGGATGAGAATGTGCTATTGGAGGCTTTGGGACAGGCGTTCTTCTCTTTGAGCTTGGGCACGGCTTGTCTCTGTACATACGCTTCTTACTTCACACGCCAGACCAATCTCGTGAAGTCGGCTAGTCAGATAGTCATCATTGATACAGTTATAGCCATCTTGGCTGGTTTGATGATATTCCCTGCCGCCTTCTCGGTAGGTGTGAATCCAGATAGCGGTCCTTCGCTCATCTTTATCACGTTGCCTAATGTCTTCAACGAGGCATTTGCAGGTATGCCAGCTGTGGGATATGTTATCTCCATCTTGTTCTATGCCTTGTTGGTACTTGCGGCATTGACCTCTACCATCTCCATGCATGAGATTGGTACGGCTTGCTTCTATGAGGAATTGAAGATTAGCCGTAAGAGCGGTGCTTGGATAGAGACCATCATCTGCTGTGTCATTGGCGTGTTCTGCTCGCTCTCTCAGGGTGCCGTGCCAGAGCTGTCACTCTTCGGCAAGGACTTCCTGACCTGCTGTGACAACTTTACGGCTCAGCTGCTGATGCCACTGGGTGCATTCCTTACCTGCTTGTTCTTGGGATGGTATGTGCCTAAGAAGTTGGTACACGATGAGTTTACCAATAATGATACATTGAAGGGCAGACTCTTCCCTGTATTCCTTTTCATGATTCGTTTCGTGACTCCTGCCTGCATCTTCCTGATCTTCCTGCATCAGTTTGGCGTGCTCTAGAAGCAGACGTAAGGTTTGAGTCTCTCAATCTCATCTGGTGGAAAATCTTTGAGAAGTTTCAGTTCTTCTAAACTTCTCAAAGGTCCCCTTTTGTGTACATACTCCACGATAGCCTTGGCTTGATAAAAGTTAAGATATGGGTGCGCTTTCAGTTGATTGACCGATAGCTTATTGACATTGAGCTTGTGTATCTGTTGGGCATCTATCTTGATATAGGTGCTCGCTGATTCTGGCACTCCGTCGATTTCCGAGAGTTGTTTGGCAGATACAAAACCGCCCAACTTGTCTCTGTATCTTACGATGCATTTGGCATAATAGGTACCTATGCCCGGAATCTTCATGAGCTCCGTGGTATCGGCAGTATTGATGTTGATGTATTGCCCAGCCTGCAACTTGTGGGGATAGCTATATACTTTTTCGGGTGTAGCTTTTTCCTGCGCACCTTTCTCCTGGCTGCTTGAAGATAGCTGACGACCGTGTTGATAGGGCTCGTTGCCATAGAAGTCAGAGGCAGGCTTGTAGTCTTCACCTATTCTTATAAAGGGGAGAAGAGTTTCGTATTGTTTTTTGGTCAGTCCGTATACTCGAGCAAAATCGCTTGGACGAGAGTATACGCCTCCTTTGTCTCTATATCTCATGATGCTTTTCACTTGCCATGCATTCAGCCCCAGTCTACGCAACTGAGTACTGTCGGCTGTGTTGGGATCGAAGGGGAAGGCTTCATGCAGTTCTGTTCCCTCTTGGTAATAGGCGGGTTGCTCTTGGCTGGCATGTTGAACTACTACTTGGTTGGAAGAATCAATCGCTTCCAGTTCTGCTTCAGTTCGGTTGCCTAAGAGGAAAACGAGGGTGGCGGCAGCAGACATGATGACTAAAATCGCAAGGAGAGCCTGGCGATCATTGCGCTGGAGATAGAAGAAATCTCTTAGATTCATAGGCAATGACGTTATAAGGGGTGAATTAATACCTCCGAAGAGGATGAATAAAAGAAAGTCGGGATTACTGGACTCGAACCAGCGACCTCATCGTCCCGAACGACGTGCGCTACCAACTGCGCTAAATCCCGATGTTTTGGCACCTATGGTCATAAAGACGATGCAAAGGTACACCAAAAATTGCATAAAACCAAATAAAAAAGCACTTTTTTATCTTTTTTGAAAAGTTTTTCACTTAAAAATTTGGTGGAACCAAATAATTGTTGTACCTTTGCACCCGCAAATGAGAAATCATCTGTAAGAGTATGGTGCCATAGCTCAGTTGGTAGAGCAAAGGACTGAAAATCCTTGTGTCCCCGGTTCGATTCCTGGTGGTACCACTTCAAAAAGCCGAATCTCTTCTAATGAGGTTCGGCTTTTTTGTTGATCTTATATTCTTTCTTATTCTTGGATTCTCCTGTCTTTTTTCTTTCTTTTCATGTCAAAGTGAGATAGAAAAAGGCTTTTTGTCTGTTATTTTTCTTTCTTTGTCTGATATTTAGCTCCTAGAAGCCGAATGTTTCGATACTTTTGCGACCGAATAAATTTTTCTAACATCAACCTGATTAAACAACTAGGCAAAAATGAATGCAATCTTAAGTAAAACGAAACAAAGAAGTTTTCTTCTTGTGGCATTGTTGCTCATGGGATGTTTGCAGCTTTTGGCGCAGACACGCACCATCAAAGGTGAAGTGACAGATGCTCAAAATGGTGATGCCCTCATTGGTGCTACCGTTATGGTAGAGGGGGGCAAGAACGGAACGGTTACCGACTTTGATGGTAACTTCGTCCTCCAAGTACCTTCTTCTGCCAAGAAGGTAAAGATCTCCTATATAGGATATTTAGACAAGGTGGTGACTATCTCCGACAATATGATAGTAAAGTTGGAGTCTGATAGCCAGACGCTGACTGATGTTGTAGTCATTGGTTATGGTACTGCGCGCAAGAGCGACTTGACCGGTTCTGTTGCCACTGTGAAGGCAAAGGACTTCAACAAGGGTCTCGTTTCTTCTCCAGAGCAGTTGATCAATGGTAAGGTATCGGGCGTGCAAATCATGTCAAATAGTGGTTCTGCCTCTGCAGGTAGCACCATCCGTGTGCGTGGTGGTGCTTCTCTGAATGCCAGCAACGACCCTCTCATCGTGCTCGATGGTGTGCCATTGGAGCAGGGTGGTATCTCTGGTAACTCTAGCAACTTCCTTTCTATGATCAACCCATCTGATATTGAGAGCATGACTGTATTGAAGGATGCTTCTTCTACAGCCATCTATGGTTCTCGTGCATCCAATGGTGTTATCATCATCACTACCAAGAAAGGACAGCAGGGCGGACTAAAGGTGAACTTCAATACCACCAACAGTGTCCAGACTCGTGCTCAGATGGTGGATATGCTCGACTATGATGATTTTGTAAGCGTTATTAATAAATATGGTACAGCCAACCAGAAATCATTGCTGGGTGATGCTCATACCGACTGGAATGACGAGGTTTATCGTACAGCTTTCGGTACCGACAACAACCTCAGCCTCGCAGGTAGCATCGGTAAGTTCTTGCCTTTCCGTGCATCCGTAGGTTATTACAACCAGAGCGGTTTGGTACGCAAGGACAATGTGGAGCGTTGGACAGGTAACATCGTGTTGACTCCTAGCTTCTTCCAGGATCACTTGAAGTTGACCATCAATGCCAAGGGTACTCTTAATAACAACTCATTCAATGCCGGTGGCGCCGTTTGGGCTGCCGCTACATTCAACCCAACCATCCCTGTATACTCAGGCAATAGCAACTATGGTGGCTACAATGAGGCACTTGATGCAGATGGATATCCAGTGAATGCAGGTGTGAGAAACCCTCGTGGTCTCGTAGACCAGTATGACTCTAAGAGTAAGGTAAGCCGCTTCATCGGTTCAATGGATGTGGACTATAAGGTTCACTTCTTGCCAGACCTCAAGCTCCATGCCACCCTCGGTGCCGACTATGCCAAGGGCGATGGTACTGTATACGTTCCTGCCGAGGCAGCATCAGCCTTCAACAAGGATGCTAGCTTGAGCGGTAATGACTATAAGTATGGTCCTCAGAAGAATGAGAACCGACTCTTGACTCTCTATGCCAACTACGCCAAGTATTTTGAGAACATCAAGAGCAATGTAGACGTAACAGCTGGTTACGACTATCAGTATTGGAAGAGTTCTACTCCAGAATATTTCACAAAGAGTGCGGCAGGCACAACCCTGTCAACCGTAAAGGCTTCAGATTATCGTCATGTGCTGTTGTCATATTACGGACGTATCAACTATTCATTCGATGGAAAGTACCTCTTGACGGCTACCATGCGTCGAGATGCATCTTCTCGATTCTCCAAGGATAACCGTTGGGGTACTTTCCCTTCAGTGGCTTTGGGCTGGACCTTGACCGAGGAGCCTTGGTTGAAGGACAACAAGGTGCTCTCTAACTTGAAACTCCGTGCTAGCTACGGTGTAACGGGTCAGCAGGATGGTATCGGCAATTACAACTATTTGCCAGTATATACCTCTAGTGTAACCGGAGCCGAGGCATTGATCAATGGCAATTACATCACCACTTATCGCCCAGAGGCATACGTGGAGAATCTGAAGTGGGAGACCACAACCTCTTGGAACTTCGGTCTTGACTTCGGATTCTTGAATGGTCGCATTGGTGGTGCTATCGACTTCTACACCCGTAAGACCAAGGACCTCCTTGCCTCTGTGCCAACAGCCGCAGGTACCAACTTCTCCAAGACTATCTTGACCAATGTGGGTAATGTGGACAGCAAGGGTATCGAAATCTCCCTCAATGCCACACCTATCCAGACCAAGGACTGGGAGTGGAACTTGAGCTACAACTTCACCTGGCAGAATATGAAGGTGAAGAACCTCTCACTCGTACAGGGTGGTAGCCAGACCAATGTGAAGGTAGGTCCTTCTATCGACGCTTATCAGTTCCAGGTTCTCTCCGAGGGCTATGAGCCATATATGTTCTATGTATATCATCAGCTCTATGACCCAGAGACAGGCAAGCCAATCGAGGGCGCTTATGCCGACCTCAATGGCGATGGCGAGATCAATGATGCCGATCTCTATCGTTATCACTCACCAGCCCCTAAGTATATCATGGGCTTGAGCACTTCTTTGAGATACAAGCAGTTTACCCTCGGTATGAGCTTCCGTGCCAACATCGACAACTATGTATATAATGGCATGGGCATGAGCACTGGCGCTTGGGAGACCGTTAGCTACAACAACTCACAGCTCAACAACCTCAATGCTAGCTTCCTCAAGACAGGTTTCAAGACCCGTCAGTATCTCTCTGATTACTATGTGGAGAATGCTTCTTTCTTGAAACTCGACAACTTGAGCTTGAGCTACAATGTAGGCAAGATAAGCAAGTGGGCTTCGCTCACCGTATCTGCTATGGTACAGAATGTATTCTGCATCACAGGCTATTCTGGTACAGATCCAGAGGTGCCTAATGGTATGGACAATTCATTCTATCCACGTCCTCGCACTTATTCAGTAAGCCTCGGACTGCAATTTTAGTGAAGAGTGAAGAACGAAGAGTGAAGAAACAACGTTCGGCGACCGAAGGGAAAGCCAATTCAAGACTCTTTACTAATCATAAAGTTCAAAGCTCAAAGTTCAACGTTCAAAGTACAAATAACAATGAAACTAAAGAATATATTATATAGTATGATGATGGGCACAGCTGTATTGGCAAGTACCACAAGCTGTGTATCCGATCTCGACCAATATCCTCAGACGGAGACAACCTCTAAGGATGTATATACCAATCTTGCCAACTATGAGGCAGTATTGGGTAAGATTTATGCTGCCATGGTAACTAGTGGTCAGGGCAAGGGTGGCGACAACAAGGATATGGAATCTGTATTGAACGACGGCAGTGGTTTCGACTACATGCGTATGTTCCTGAATATGCAGGAGTGTGGTACAGATGAGTTTGCTTCTACTTGGCTCACAGGTGAGCAGACCACAGGCTTGACCTATCTCTCTTGGGATGCCAATGATGCTTGGGTATCAGATATGTACTATCGCATCTACTACAACATCGCCCTCTGCAATGAGTTCCTCCGCAATGCCAATGGAGCTAGCTTCAGTGGCAATGACGAGGTGAAGATGAAGGAGTATAAGGCAGAAGTTCGCTTCATGCGTGCTTTGTTCTATTATCATGCGCTCGATCTCTATCGCAATATCCCGATGGTAACGGAGAATGATCCTGTGGGCAGCTTTATTCCTCCACGTGCTACTCCTCAGGAGACATTTGATTATATCGAGAGCGAGTTGAAAGACTGCATAGGCGATATGCTGCCTGCCTCTTCTTGCCCTTACGGTCAGGCATCGCAGGGTGCAGCTTATACCTTGCTTGCCAAGCTTTACCTGAATAGCGAGGTATATACCGGTGTGGCTAAGTATGCCGAGTGTAAGGCTGCTTGCCAGCAGGTAATGAACATGGGCTATTCTCTGGAGAGCGATTACAGCAAGCTCTTCAATGCAGATAATGACAAGCGTACCAATGAGATTATCTTCGCATTGCCAGTTTCTGCAGAGCATACCGTGAGCTGGGGTGCTTCTACCTATTTGGTTTGTGGACAGTTGAGCTTGTCGAATGCCAACCAAACTCCAGGCGACTTTGGTGCAGAAAGTGGTTGGAGTGAGTTCCGCTTGCGCTCTCAGTTTGTAGATAAATTCAATGGAAGCGATATCTATGCACAGGGTGAAGAGGCTAAGGGCGATAAGCGTGCCAAGTTCTTTACCAATGGTCAGAATAAGGATGTTACTAGCATGACAGATGAGACTACAGGCTATCTGTCTGAGAAATGGTCTAACCTGAAGGATGATGGCACCAAGGCATCCAATACAAGCAATGATGGTGTGGAGACAGACTTCCCTCTCTTCCGTCTAGCTGATGTTTACTTGATGTATGCTGAGTGTGTGGCTCGCCTTGGCGAAGATTGGGACAACTGGAATGGTGGTTCCGATGCTGAGGCTGCAAGCCGCAAGGAAGGTGCCATCTATTATATTAATAAGGTAAGAGAGCGTGCTGGCGCAGCTGATGTTTGGAAAGACAACTTTGCTAGTGATGCCGACTTCCTACAGTTCATTCTTGATGAGCGTGCTCGTGAACTCTATCATGAGGGCTATCGCCGTACCGACTTGATCCGCTTTGGTCAGTTTACCACCAATAAGTATATCTGGCAGTGGAAGGGCGGCACCCATGATGGACAGGCTGTGGATAGCAAGTATAACATCTATCCTATCCCTAACACCGAGCTTACCGCCAATCCAAATCTTCACAATGACAACTATTAAGAATAAAAACAATGAAAAAGATATTTAGAAACCTGATGATGCTTCTCTGCGCACTCACCGCTATGGTGAGCTGCGACGAGAGTGGCGACAAGATATATCTGGATGGCTTCAAGGCATCCGATCTGATGGCATCTGCCAGCGATGTGGTCCTGTCTGTTGACAATACGAAGGACATCGTACTCTCGATGGCTTGGCAGAATCCTAGCTTGCTTTCGAGCGATGAGACCAAGCCTGCGGGCAATGGTGTGTTGAAAACCTATCTGCAGGCATCTCTTTCAGAGAGCTTTGCTACGGTAAAGGAGTATTCTGTAACCGATCTCTCCAAGGCTTTCACCGGTGCTGATCTCAACACCCTTGCCAAGGATCTGGGAACTACTCCGGGTCAGAGTGCGCCTCTCTATTTCCGCATCAAGAGTCAGATGGGCAACAATCTCGATGCTGCATACAGCAATGTGTGCCAGGTGAACGTTACACCTTATATTATACACATGAACAAGATGACCATCTGGAATGCGGATAAGAACAAGGAGCTGACTTATCTCTATTCTCCAAACGAGGATGGTATCTATGCAGGATATATGAATGCTTCTTCCTGGCTCAACTTCTGGGGTAAGGAGAATGATGGAACCATTTGGGGTAACGTTGGTCAGGATGGCCACGTGTACGAAATGGATAATACAGAGTCTGCATGGAACTTCTGGTTCCCTGGTCAGACAGGTATTTATTATACGGTAGTTGATACAAAGGCTAAGGAGTTCAAGCCAACCTACATCAAGGCAATGCAGTTGAATGGTGAGGACATGACCTATGATGCTCCTAACTATTCCTGGGTCAAGGTAATCACAACCACAGCTGATAATACACCTATCAGTATAGTTGCTACCGGTGCAGAGTACAGCAAGGCAACAGCTACAGATGATGCTGCAGCCGTAGTGAAGACAATGAACTACACGCTTGCTGATGGCAAGATGACTGATGCCGCAGCTGCTGGCAGCGTGAACATCGCCAAGGCGGGTACTTATACCATCATCGTTAAGGTAGGCGAGAACAGCGACCTGACTTACTCTATCGAGTCTGGCAACCAGACTGCTCCAGAGCCAGAGGCTAGCAATACCCTCTGTATGTTCAGCAAGGATGGCAATACTCTTCTTGCCGTGATGAACAAGGTGAGCGATGGCGTTTATACCTGCAAGTACAAGCCAACATCCTGGGAGAACTTCCGCTTCATCTTCGTAGGTGAAAACAAGGACGACAAGCAGACCTGGTATGGTGCTGATGGTGAGCAGTTCAAGTTAACTTCAGGCGATGGCGCCTGGGATATCTGGTTTGGTGATGAAAATGGTGAAACTGAGTTTACGGTTACAGTCGATCTCAACACCATGACATGGAAGTATGAATAGCTTAATGAACATTCTGCGCAACCGATTGCGCAGAATATTCATCATGGGTAAGTTTCCTTATTGTAAACGAATCATTTATTTGATTATCTTTGCATTATAAAAATAACTTAAAGGCAGAATAACAATGAAGAATATTTTAGGAAAAGCCATATTGCTGGCTTCAGCACTCTTGTTTTCTATCACGGG
>OQVR01000296.1_pt1 | contig 21797 bp, 18 predicted proteins | sample 1691521 | NCBI WGS metagenome assembly OQVR01 (sample SAMN03418256, study PRJEB22391) | human gut metagenome | biome: human-gut; feature: organic feature; material: feces | host: Homo sapiens | place: Tanzania | collected 2013-01
AATTCGTCAACAGCGAATGAAGCTTTCTGCCTTTGATAAAGCCAGTAAGCACCACACCATTCTCCCTTGCCATCTCTTTCAATCCCAACGAGTACTCATCCTCGAAGTCCGTATCACCAGCCAGCACCAACTTGTAGCCCTGCTCTATCAACTTTTCATTCTTAACTATCAATTGTCTATACGCCTCCACCAGATGATGCAGGTTCTTCTCAGGCACAAATCTGCACATACCCAGGATATACTTACCCTTCTCTATCCCCAATTCCTTGAAATATTCAGGATAGTCGCAGATTTCAGGCTCAGAGACACCATTATATATAAGGTGTACATTCTTCGTCCTTCCATATTTACGGGCAATGAGGTTCTTGATGACATTCGAGATGACGATGACATCATCGGCAAACATGCAGCCCATACGCTCACCCATCTTCAGAATCGTTTTGGCAGCAAATCCCCACTTGTCCCTGTCATAGTCAGGACCATGATGCGTAAATACCACCTTCATGCCCAACAATTTGGCGTATGGCACCAGCAAGGCAGGACCAATGGCATGGATATGCAATACATCAGCGCCCAACTTCTTTGCCTCATTGATGGCACGGAAAGTATGGATGATGGCCTCGAAACTCTTCTTCTTAGGAGAAGGAATCGTTACCAGTTTCACCCCCTTCCATTCATGTAAGTCATCCTTCACATAGTTCGAACGACGGATCAACGTTACATCATAACCACGCTCCACCATTCTAGGGAACAATTCCTCACAATGCGTCTCCACGCCACCCATGATATTCGGGATACCACGAGTACCTGTTACAACTATTTTCATAAAAACTAGAGATTTTCAAAATAAAAGTATTACCTTTGCAGATATGAATAAGATTTCAAACTATATCAAAGAAGCCATACAGTACTTCGGCATCATCTTGATGTCGATGCTCTCCGCACTGTGGCTTCTTATCAATCATAAGAGAATCAAGTGATTACTTGATTTCGATATTTCTATCTGTTTCCTTCTGGGTAGCCTCATAACCCTGACTAGCCACGTCAGCGTTCACGATGTCCTCGCCACGCTTGCCCTTCAAAGCCTCCTTTGAATCGGCAGAAAGACCGTTGTTTACCACAGCATTCATATCGCAGGTAGAAAGCTTGTCAAGCTGTTCCTTAGTCACCTTACCATCACGATACTCGCAGCAGATAGGGTTCTCATACATTGAGTACTTCATACCGAGCAGGCTCTTCAGCTTGTGCTTAGCCACCCACAGGGCAGGAGTCTTGATGTACTTGTGCATAGCAGGAGAAACAGAACCGATCATCCAGCAGTTTCTGTCGCAATGTCTTACCTTCTTACGCACCTGCTCTGCCTCAGGAGAATTCCACAATTCATCCCAACTCTGACGGTTCAGGTTACCCATCACCTCCTTATCCTTGGTACCATTACATGGCATCACGTCACCGTATGGGTCGATGAAGAAGGTATCGAAACTCATATCGCAAGGCAAGAGACGTTTCTGACCATAGATATAGTTGATGAGTCCATGGTTGAAGTAAGCACGGAACCACTTCTTTGGAGAGTTAGACTTCAACAGCTCGTTCACCAGGTTCTCGAAGTTCTTAGCCACCATCGGACGGTCGTGGATGATGTTCTTAGCCTCAACGAAGTAGAATGAGTTATGGAGCGATGCGGTAGCGAACTCCATACCCATCTTGTTGCTCAACTCATAAAGAGGCACGAGGTCAGGAGCGTTCTTATCCTGAACGGTCATACCGAAGCCCACATCCTTCAGTCCCATTTCACAGAGCTTCTTCAATGTAGTATAGCCACGGTTGAAACCATTGTTCAATCCACGGATCTCATTGTTGGTCTTCTCCAAGCCCTCAATAGAGATACGGATACCAATCTGAGGGAACTCCTTCGCCAGGTCGATGATACGGTCGGTGAAGAAGCCGTTGGTAGAGATCACAATACGATCGCTCTTCTTATAAAGCTCACGCACCACCTCCTTCAAGTCTGTACGGATAAAAGGCTCACCACCCGTGATGTTGGTAAAGTACATCTTAGGCAGTTTCTTGATAGTCTCAATAGAGATTTCCTCCTCCGGCTTAGAAGGAGCCTTGTAACGATTACACATTGAACAACGCGCATTGCAACGATAAGTTACAATGACAGTACCATTTAATTTCTTTTCTGACATAATAATATATTGTATATTTTTATTGATTACTGATAATTTTTATGCTGTGCGGATTCTACACCTTTGTCGAATCCTACAAATACGTCATTAAAACCAGATTCCTCTATGCTGAAAACTGGCATGTTTTCTATCTGTGTTTTTTCCGATAATGCGCCAGCTACATAATTTGTATAATGTTGTAAATCAGATAAAGCACAGACATCCAATCCGTAGTTCTCACAATCTTCATGAATGCTTGTTAAGAAAATCATCACGTGCTGGTGAAAATCATTTTCATTATAATTCCTAACGATTACATTTATGAAGAGTATCAGTAGCTCCTTGTAAACAGCAGGGTCTGCCAATCTGAAATTATCAAAAATATAACTGAGTATTTCACTGACATCACCACCGTTGTCTTTCAATACAAAGAAAGCATTGATGCCCTCCACCTGAACTTCTTGTTTTTTGCTGAACAAAGAGTTTTTAATGACACCAATGATGACACCTCCGATGTTTTGTTGTTGATGCATAAGTGCTTTTACTTTCATCGGTAGGCATCTGTATCCTTTTGACCGAAGCCAATCTATCTGATTTTCTATTTTCTCCGCCTCATTGCCATTCCAAGCGTCAAATGCAGTATTAAGAAACAAACTTTGGTATGTCTTGACTATTTGTTGAGTGAAACGTCTCATTCCACCCAAAAGATCCTGTCTGTCATCTTTTTCAAAGCTTGATTTATTCTGTTCAATCAGGTCACAACAATGAAGCAGAACGAACCTCTTTTGTTCATCAGACAAATACTTTCTTAGAACATTGATTTTTTCAATAACACTATGCCATTGGCTGAAAGTTTCTGAAGTATTGGTGAATAGATAGTTCGTTTCACAAAAAGTCTGAACCTCGTCATCCAATCTGTTTTGGAAAGTATCATGCTCTTCATCGCTCACATCCACATACGAATATGTATAAATTGCTTCCGAGATGGTATTCTGTCCATTTCTCATTTCCCTCACTGCTTTGGAAATCTTGCTTTTGTCCTCATCAGTCAGATCTGCCCGATTCCATAGAACTTCCAATGAAATCATTGACTGGAGAACATCCTCTTTCTTGTTGCTCCTCAATCCGTCAATAATCCTCTTTTTCATGTCATTGGTAATAGCGAAGTTCAGCATGTATCGGTCAGGGAAAGTATATCCATCTCTACTGTAGTGTGTCGCTGCCTTTTTCTCTGTCAATAACAACACCCAAATGACTTTCAATTTATCATTATTCAAACAGTCATAAGCGCATTTCAGTATTTTGTTCACAAATATTGGTTGCCATTTCAATGCAGCCTCTACAAAGTTCAAAACCCTGTCTTGACTAACTTTTGTGCAAAGCCTACCCAATACTGTTGGTAAAATATTCAACACTTTGTTATTTATCCAACTCCTTCCTTGAATGTCAGCTTTTTCAAACAGGGCGATGTATGTGTCAAATAACTCATTTGCTTTCTCCTCAGTAATCTGTGAGAGTTGTTCTCTGCCGAAAACAGATTCTACAATCTTGCCGTTTGCAGAAACCATCATCATGTTCCAGGCCATGTCCCATGAGTAATCAAACATTTTCAGAATGCAGTACTTGGTGAAATTTTGGTTCATCAAGAACATTGACATGCCTAACCTTTCTTTTAGCATCCACCATTTGCAAGGATATAGATAATCCGCTACAAAACCAGATGAACCCAAATTCCAGCTATTATTATAATCGCCGATTTCAAATAGATGTTCTCTTATAAATCCATGTACAGGTTTCTCTTCGTATGCCTTTCCGCTAAGCTTTTCCGTCAATTCCTCCAAAGTCTCGCCTATGGCAAATTTCTCTATGTTATCGGAATCCGTATCCATGTCAGCATTGGTATATTCTACTTTTCTGTCACACCATTTCATGGTCTTCAATATATATGTCAAGCAAGATTTAGCATATATATCCTCGCGGTTCTGCAACAAGGATTTGCAAATAACATTCTTGCATTTCGCCAACAACTGATAAGTTTCAAGTTCTTCACCAATGTAATAGAGCAAGTTTGCTTTCTGAATACAGTTTTGATAATCACCTATATCTACTGTCCATTTCGTCAAGACATCTTTCAACCCCAGATTATCATATCTGCTTAAATAATACAATGACTGCTGATAGAAAATGTATCTTGTAGGGATTATATTCTTGCTCGCCAACAATTCATCACATAGATTGAAAAATTTTTCATTCTTTCCATTATTGCGATAATTCTCCAATAAAGACAAACGCAACTCCAACAATAGTTTTTTATCCTCTGCAGAAAAAGTTGCAAGATGCTCTGCTAAATCTTCAATGCCATCAACAATCCAATCTAAGTTCTTTGGAGTTGCCGAGATAGTAAGTCTCCAATTTAACTCATATAGAAAATGAAGTTTCGTGGTGTCATCGGTAATGCGTTTGTAGTAGTATTCCAAAAACACAGCATCTTTGCTAACCGTGTCCATATCTGCCTCATGGGCTTTAGGCAGTAGTAGCCAACCTGGATACGTTTCTCTCACCACCTGCATTTCTTTGATTTTCTCTTCTATATATTCCTTGAATTTCTCGTCAGGCAAGTCTTTGTCTCTCAAATGATCAAAGCTCACTTTACCATTCCATTCCGATGGCTTTTCTTTAAGATAATTCAAGAAGAACTCGTATGCAGAATAATACCCATCCACTCCTTCTACATCCGCAAGGTTAATGATGTCTATCCCTAATTTCGACAGTAAGGCTTTTTCGGCATCATGGAAGCACTTTCTGTAAGTGATGAGATAAGTAGGGCATATCCGTTGTTGCCCGATAACATCTTTCAGCCATCCTATCCAAGCTCTGAAATTTGGATCTTCTCCAGAGAAGCCTATCAAACAAACCAGACTTTCCAGGAAACACTGCTTTGCTGTGTTTACCATCTCAGGGCGTTCAGTTGGATAACGCCTGTAGTCTTCCTGCGTCATGATATACGGACGGATATTTGGAAAACTACCATGCAGTTTGATGATGCGAGGCGATGGCTGATAGAGCAGCGTTTCCTTGTTCGTCACCAGTTTGAACCCATTGATGACTTGCCCGGCTGCACGTTCTATCAAGGTGTCATAGTTGGTGGTCAAGATGTCCTTCCAAGGCAACTGCACCAACAAACGATGCAATCTGCCCGGTTGGATAAGTTGGTCTGGTAAGGCTTCTTCCAAGATATTGTCTAATTCGTTATGTCCAAACTGTGCATCTATCAATGAAGACAACCTCACCACGTCATTGGCATCATTTTTCTTGTCTTCCTCGTTGTTGGGATATAACTTGTCCAAGAACACCTCCCGAAGCTGTGCCCATGTCTTCATACTCACATTGCTGGGGATTTCTGCATTCATGCTGAATCCTGCCCCAACAAAGGCTGTCACACTATGCGTCCCCATATAGAGCTTGATTTGCTCCAGCTTGGAAGCTACAGAAGAAGGTATTTGATAGTTTTGTTTCATTGCAACACTTTATTATGTTTACCAAATAAGTTTTCCGGGCTTAATCCCGATAAATTTCCCCATCACGGTCATCGTACATTCATGCCCTTCCCATGGTGCATCAAAACATTCGTTTTTCATACACTTTTCTTTTTGACACATATACATGAGAGGACAGCATTTTACTCCTTAGTATACTTATGAAATACATCATAGTACATTTTTGCTGCTTTTTTCCAAGAGAAAAGCTCTGCTCTTTTATAGCATTGTTTAGCGATTTCAGAGCTATATTCGCTATCGGAAATGAGCCTATACATTGTCTCTTCAATATCAGGAATAGATGTTGGTGAAACTCCTACTGGAATATCACCTATAACTTCAGGGAAACAAGAAGTATTAGAACATACAACAGGAATTCCACACGACATAGCTTCTAGTACAGGCAAACCAAAGCCTTCATAATATGACAAGTAAATCATCACCTTTGCCCCAGAATAGATTAAAGGCAAATCTTCATCTGAGAGATAACCCGTGAATATAATATCATCTTTATATTCTGAATTGTTCACAAAATCATAAATTACCTCAGAGTTGAATCCCTTTTTACCTACAATGACCATTTTCTCTTGAATTCTATATTTCTTTTTCAAGGAAACATAAGCTTCTAAGGCTGACATAATATTTTTGCCAGGATAGTCTATTGTACCTACAAATAAACAGTAACCCTTATTTTTCAAACCATACTTATCCAAGCAGGCAGTCACAACAAACTCATCATAAAGTTTAAAACGAGTTCTATCTGCTGCATTTGGAATCACTTGAATCTTCTTAGGATTTGCATTACAGAACTTAATAATATCTCGTTTCGAACATTCTGAAACAGAAGTGATGAATGTACTATTTTTCACCATTAAAGGATCTATCACTTTACGATACATCATTCTTAGTTTGCTAAACTTATTAGGCACATTAAACTCTATCAAGTCATGTATAGTGACAATTGTTGGAATTCTTTTCCAAAGAAGCAATGAGAAATTTGGTATATACGCAACATCGCACTGATACTTTTTCTGCAACTTTTGGAAGTTCCATTGATGCCATAATATATTTTTTAGAGAACTATTTTTTGACACATTTATGTTTACGATTTTAATGTTAGAATGCTTTTTCAACACATCATAATCATTAAAATCGAAATTCTTGAATAAAATATATTCATCGTTTCTATTCATTGGTGCCATTTCATTCAGCACCTCTATTAATACACGACCAATACCTGTCAGTTTAGTTCCGACATAACCACTTATAGCTATTTTCATATTTATCTAGCTCCCATTAAAACTTTAGTAAATGAAGGAAAAAATCTTCTTGCAAAACAATAAAGACCATATCCAACTACTACTATTAAAAAAACTATTAATACATAAAAGAACAATAACTCTAAATTTGCTATCAATGATCTTTGAAAATCAACAAGTTTTAAAGCTATTTTTTTTAGAAAAATAGCCACTGTTGCATGATAACAATATAAAAAGAAAGAATAATCAGATAGTTTATCAAAAACAAGCGCTTTATTATTATTTACACATAAAACCATAATTTTTATAAATGCAATAATACCCAAAAGTATACAAATATTGTGTACCAATTCATGATATGGGAATAATCCTCTTGTTAAATTGTCGAATACATTAATAAAGATATAAAGAGGAAAAATCTTGCCCCCCCATATGCTCATATATTTACTCAAGTATTTATGCCTTATACTAAATGCTGCACCAATTGAAAAGAAGAGAAAAGCAGAACTACTAAAACCATATAAACCACAGATAGAAGTTTCCCAAAAACCAGTAAACCACAATAAACCTAATATGCTCAAAAAGGTCAGACACCACTTTTTAATTACATAATAAATTACAGGCGAGCAAAGGGTTACAACCATTAAATCCCTTACAAACCACAATGGTCCATTAATAGGATTATTACCATCAATGGCATAAAAATATTGTAGCAACTCGGAGACACTAAAATTATTAATTATATTATGTCTACCAGACATATATTGAGGTACAACCAATGATGCCAGTAGTATTAACAACAAGGAATAAACATTCCATATAAAATAAGGAATTAACAAACTCTTGACTCTTTTCTTTATTTTGCGTTTATATATCAGACCTCCAAAAGAGACATTCTTATAAAAGAACAAATATCCTGAAATAATATAAAATAGAGGGACGCCTATATGTCCAATACTCTCAAATGAATATGTGAAAACATCATACCATTTTATCGTATCAAGCGTTATATTTGCATCTGAGAAATTTACATTTTGAAATCTTGCATGGAACAAGACTATTGCAAAGATCAAAGGAAACCTCATTTTAGTAATTAGAGCCGAATCAATCTGCTCATAATCTTCACTACTTTTCATCACTAATTCTTTTTATAATTCTTGCAGGAGCTCCTGCTACAATACAATAATCAGGAATATCTTTAGTAACCACACTATTTGCTCCAATTATACATCCTGTACCGATAGTTACTCCTGCTAAAATTGTTGCTTTTTCTCCTATCCAAACATTATCTTTTATAATAACGGGGCCTTTTGAGAACATTTCTCTTTCCAATGGTTTTTTACTTAAATCAGTTTCATTAAATTGCCCATGTGCATTATCTGTAATAAGAACTTTCTTACCCGTTAAAACACCAGAACCGATAACTATTCTATTTATGGATGTTATTTGGCTTTCATCTCCTATAGATACATTATCACCCAAAAGAATTACTGGACTATAGGTTATATCACCAATTTTTTCCCATGCCGTAAGTTGAACACGACTACCTATGTAAACATTGCTTCCAACATGAATCTTTCTCGGACCTATTAACATTAAAAAAGATGGGTTTATTACAGAGTCATTTCCAAAAGAAGCAAAATACCTTTTAAAAAAACCTGTATAAATATATTTATGGATTCCTTTAAATACATAATAGTACTTTAAAGTAAATATGTATGAAAAAAGGAATCCTATATAGCAAAAGAGTCTTTTCATTCTTTCATTCTTAATGACTGATTTTCAAATTCCTTACCCAATAAGAATGTATTGATATCATACAACGACAATCTACGGATAAACTGCAAGAACAATACATAATTTTTATACCCTATTAACTTATAAAAAAATCTCAAGCCTTTATACAACAAAGACAATTTTTTACCGAAACCATCTATATTTTCAGGATTCATTTTATCAACATTCACATTTTGGGAAGAAGGCAAAAGATGTTTTCCTTTAAGTAATGAATAAAAACTATTATCAGTATCTACAACAAAAGGATTTCCTTCAAAATTAAAGTTTACACACAACCCATTATATAATCGACGATGGAATGCCTCTATTTTTACACCATTCGAAAAAGTACCATAAGAATATGACAAACTAAGATATTTAGCAAATAAATCTTTATCTTTATGAATCTCATTGACATATATCTTCACAAGTTCATCTATGTCTTGATAAGATTTTAGATTACTAATTCTCATTCTAGACTTATTATCAACTTTTCCTTCGGCTAACTGCTTATAGTTGTAGCCTGCAAAATGACAGAAGACTAGTTTATCCATACGCTCACTAGTACCTTTTCTACTTTCAACATAGAAGGTATCACCTTTCTTTGTTACTTTTCTCTCAAAATAATTCCAAGGAGCGACATTAAGTCCTAAATTATTGGAGAAAAAGATTTCATCATAATCAAAAAACGCCATAAAGAAGTCAGACCACTTTTGATCTGTACATACTGCCCATAGCATTTCCCCAAAACAAAGTTTAGACAATCTGTCTTCCCACCATCTGATTACATTAAGTGTTTTAGGAGAATTCTTGAAACCTACAAATCCAAAATTACTAATACCATTAAACAAAAATCCTCTATCAGGTGTATCACCAGAATAAGGATAATCAGGAATCGTTATATGTGGTGCCGTAACTACAAGGAACTTATCTAACTTTTCGTAAATATAACTAAAGTCACTAAAAAGATAGATATCTGGATCTAAATAACATACAGTATCATATCCCTTTTGCACAAAGAAATACTCTATGCTAAAAGGTTTTATGCAAGTACAAAATTCTGTCAAATTATACTTAAATGCCATGTTAGTCCAGAGCTTCTCATCTATATTTAAAAACTCATGGGCAATAAGTATGTTTTTATCATTAACCACGGGATCGTCTTTGCCATATTCGTCGGCAACAACAATATAGAAATCAACATTTTTATTATATTTCAACACTGACTTCTCTAATATTTGGGCTAAACCAACATAATTTTTAGCACAAATCGTAAAGATACAATTTTTCATATTTATTACTTATTTTTTGTTTTTTCTCTTTTATTAATTTGGAATATAATATAAAAATATGCAATATAAAACAAATGCATTCTAAAAAATGGAATGGATGTCAAAATATATGTCCCCCAAAAGCAAAAAGAAACAAAAAACAACTCCTTAGAATGATGTTTCAACGGCAGATGAACCATAGTAAAATACATTAGAACAAAGGTTGCTAATAGACCCAATATTCCATGACGAACCATTTCTTCAAAAACTACACTTTCTAATGCTCTTAACTGATAAGCTTGAATACCATTCAGATAGAGTAAGCATTGTTCTCCCAAACCCGTAATAGGCGACTGTTGAAGAAAATAGAAACATGCACCCAATTGTTCAAGTCTCATTTCTAAATTACTACCTCCAATTTCCTCCTGAGCTTTTTTATTAAACAGACTCAGAAAGACATCTATTTGGTCAGAAATTAATGGAAAAACAATAAATAGCAAAACAACACAACCAACGAACAAGGATATAAATTGCTTACCTTTAAATTTCCAAAAAGCCGGTATTCCAAAAATCAGCATAAATAAGCCAGCTCTCATTTTTGTATAAAAAATACATATTACAGCCAAAACAACAGTAACATATATAATAATACTACTTACTTCTCTAAAACCGAATTTTAATTTTGCGACTAAAATAGTTATAATGAAAATTGCAAAATTCATTCCCGCTCCTAAAGGATGTTCAAAAATTGATGTTAATCTATATCCCCTAATATCTCCCTCATAATATGCATCAATTCCTTTAGCGACAAGAGATGACTTATAATCAAATATAAAATTTGTATGAGTTGTAAAGTCAAGTATTCCATAAGCACCAGCAAATAAAAAGACTAGAGTCAATCCCTTAAGCAAGAAATCAAAATCCTTCTCAGAATTCACTATATTCCATATCAACCAAACTTCTAAACAACTGCTAAAACTATATCCAACAAAGCGAGAAAATTCATCTCCAAATCCTGCTAACGAAGAAAAGCAAGATGCAAATCTAGACAGGGCCAATAACAATAAAGGAAAGGATAAAGGATACCTCAATTTGTTTCTAATCTTATTTCTCTTATAAATAATGTAATATACAAAATAAAATATAGACATGACTAAGGAAATAGGAATAGATGGCAAACCATTAACAGCTAACAATTTAGCTTGAGGATACCAAATAATTTCAAGTAGCATATACAACAGGAAACTTCTCTTAAAATTTCGTAATGCATATAACATTAAAAACACGCCTAAAATTGAAAAAATCATACTTAGATACAAAAAAAATCAGATTCTTTATTTTTTGATAATTTGTTTTCCTATCTTACGTAAAGGTTTTATCGTATAACAATAAAATACCAAAAACAAATAGCCAAGCATCGAATAGTACTTACAAATTGACTCTCTCACATTCTTTATTTCAAAAGTGCGTTTACTTGTCATTACAACCTCCTCATAATAGAGATTACATAAGTAAAAGAAAAGTTTACGCTTAAAAAAAATCCATGTTCTATTTTTGATTCTTTTTTGTTTCTTGCATTTCCGTACTATATCCGGCAAAACAACAGCAAATGTTTTAAATAGATCATAGCCTCCTTTTCCATCATCATTTTGCATTTCTCCATAAATGCTATTCCAGATTACATAATGTGATTTTTTTCTGTGTTCGAATAATAGAGATGTATTAGGAAACATCTGATTTGGAACAATAGATGATAAATTCTCTATATCTATGTCCCAAAAGCCAATTCCAGCACTCCAAGATACACAATAATGCAAATTATAAACAAATGAATCAAAGTTAGTGCACTCCTGTATGATTGGCAACTTAATCATTCCATTTACAAAATACATTACAGGTTTTTCATCCTTATAACGCAAAACGATATCTATCATTTGCTGTAACATACCTGGTCTAATCATCATGCGATGATTTATCATTTTACAGAAAAGTCCATGTCCTTTTTCCAAACATGTTACAAGATTCAAAAAACCAGAATCATTTGTCTTTATATATGAAAGATTAGGATAATTATACAGACCTAATGCTTTTTGTAGTTCACTGTCCTGGCCATTATCCGTAATTATGACCTCAAATAAATTGTTGTCTACATTCTGTGTATATATACTTTCTAAAGTGGGAATAACCCACTTTAGAATGCCATTAGTAGGAATGCACAAAGATAATATCGGTTTACGATTTGATTCCATATATAACTATTATTTAAATGAGTTAATAGCTTCACAAACAATTTTTATCTCCTCCTCAGAAATCACCTGATTCATAGGAATAGACAATTCCTGCTGATGAATCTTCTCTGAAATAGGAAGAGAAAGCTGAGGGGTATTCCAAGATTCTTTAGCATAACACTCCTGATGATGTGGTGGTATTGGATAATGAATCAATGTCTGAACACCCTGTTCTTTCAAGTATTCCTGCAATTCATCACGACGCTCACAGAAGATAGGGAACTGATGATATACATTATTTTCATCATTAATCTTTGCAGGCAATGTTATAAACGGATTATTGATATGCTCATAATAATAAGCTGCCAACTTCTGACGCTGAGCATTATCCTCATCCAAATACTTCAACTTGACATCAAGAACAGCAGCATCCAACTCGCTCATACGGCTATTGATACCAGCATACTTAAATACATACTTCTTCTGACTACCATAATTTGCCAAAGCACGAATCACTGAAGCAAGTTCCTTATCACTAGTAGTTACTGCTCCTGCATCACCAAAGGCACCGAGATTTTTGCCTGGATAGAAACTATGCGCACCTGCATCTCCCAAAGCACCAGTCTTCACACCTTTCCAGGCACAACCTTGACTCTGAGCACAGTCTTCCATCAACTTCAAGTTATGTTTCTTGCAAATCTCGCCCAGTTTGTCATTGTATGCAACACGGCCATAAAGATGAACAATCATCACGCCCTTTGTTTTAGGAGTGATTACAGCCTCAATCTTATCAATATCAATTTCAAGATGCTCAAATGTTGGCTCAACCAAGATAGGAGTCAAATTATTCTCTGTAATAGCAAGAATAGTTGCAATATAGGTATTAGCAGGTACAATGATTTCATCGCCATCCTGAAAAATACCCATCTCCTTATATCCTCGGATAATCAAGCGCAAAGCATCCAAACCATTAGCAACTGCTACACACTCATCTGTACCAATATATTGAGCATAGTCTTTCTCAAACTGCTTGTTTTCATTACCCTGCAAGAACCAACCACTCTCAATGACACGATTGGCTGCAGCCTTATACTCGTCACCATGCTGCATGGTGATAGCCTGTAAATCTAAAAGTTTTACCATAATTACTTATTTTTCTTTTCGTTTAAATATTGAATGAATTCGTCATAGTCTCTTATATAGTCATCCTCAGAATAACCATGAGAAGCTAACACCAAGCAGATACTGCCAGAAGAGAATCCTTGTTCAGATGCCCAAATTCCTGGCGGCACATGAAGTCCCCAGAATGGTCTGTTGAGCTGTACCGTTCTCTTGTTTATGCCATCATCAAGCACAACTTCAAAAGCGCCAGATGCTGCAATGATAAACTGATGACATTCCTTATGTGCATGAGCACCACGATCTTCTCCACCCGGTATATCATAGCTATAGAATACACGATTGATAGGGAATGGTACGTGTACATTCTCATAGATGTAAGTAAGATTACCCTCTACATCATGCATTTTGTTCAACTCACAGAGAGAACAATCGAACACACTTTTACCTTCCTTAGCACTGAAAGTATCCGTTGGATTATTAATCGTAACAGAAGTTTCATTCCCTGAAGAAGTCGTATTTATAGGAGGATTCTTCACCCAAGTCTTGAATTCTTCATAACCCATGATATAGTCATCCTTATCATATTCAGTAGAAGAAAGCACCAGAGCCAAAGAATTGGTTGAGAAATTCTTCATAGTTCTCCACATTCCTTTAGGAACATAAACTCCAAAATAGGAACGATTCAGAGAAAAGGTTTGTTTATTTCTTCCATCATCTAGTTCAACATCAAAGCTACCAGATAGAGCAACAATAAACTCCTCATTCTCCTTATAGGCATGTGCGCCTCTATCTTTTCCACCTGGAACATCATAAATCCAATAAACCCTCTTGATTTCAAAAGGAATCTGTTTGATTTGTTCAATGATTGACAGGTTACCTCTTGGGTCTTCAATCTTTGGAAGTCCCAAGAGTTTTGCATCATAAACAGTATTCATATTACACAATTTCTGTCATCTTATTATAATTAATTATAGCTTTTCTATATTGCTCCTTTATTTTTTCAGAAGTAAAAGTATTTATTAAATTAGCAATTTCCTCAACCGTCTCACAGTGTGGAAAGCCTAAATCATTAATATCTTTAAAGAATGCTCTATGTCCAGTCATATTACATGAAGCAAATGGTATTCCTTTAAAACCTGCATCAAGCATAGCAACAGAATGCTCACCTAATACGAGATCTACTTCCTTTAAATCTTCTTCAAAAGAAGAGCGTTTATATGAAAGAACAAAATGCCCATTCTGAATAGCAGGAGGTATATTACAAGACATTTTAAAGTTTGGCAAATTAAGCCAAGAGATATATTCTACGCATCTATTTATTGAATTAACACCTGCATGAGCTGGATGAATCCACGTAGGATGACACCGATATATAAATTCAATATCAGGGAACATTGCTGCAACCTTGCCTATAGCCCAAACTAGACGGTCATCATCTGAACGGTTTTTGACAGCTGTCCAATCTCCTGTTCCACTTGATGCACATAGAATTTTTTTTACTTTTGTTGGGAACTTAAAATTCTCTGGTAAAAACAAGAGATTCCTTATTGGCATAATCCTATATGGTAAGTGATGATAACGGAATGTATTACATCCAATTTCATCCCATGTATAAAACTCGGTATTATGACCATAGAAATAAAGATAATTACTACTATAATTCGGTGGCAGATATCCATCTTGAATCAACTTAACATTGAGTGCTTTACGATCGGGAATCGTTTTAAAACCTTCATGAAAAGAAGATAATCTAATTGTTTTGTTTTTCCATACAATACCCATCAAGTTGAGCATATACTTAACATGCTCAACAAGTTTTATACACCAGCTTCTCGGAATTTTAAATTTATTCGATAGCCAATACGATTTAAATTGCCATAGAACAAATACTTCTCATTTTTATCAAAAGCAATATGAATCTGTGTTGCATATGCTTTCTTAATTCTTGAAAAAACATTATATGGTCTACGAAAAATCTTTTTTAATAGAGACAAAATGTTTATCTTTGCATTAGGCTCAACATAATAGTATTCCAAAGATATATATTTAAAACCAAGTTTTTTCCATTGATTCACACGAATACCTAAACCATCCGAAACAATTATTTTGTTCAAAACGGAATATTGCGACAAGAATTTCTGAGCCAATCTAATGTTTTTCAGATTCTGTATACACTCATAAAAATAGAACAAATCCTCTTGCTTATAAGCAACATCAAATGCATCCTTATCACATGCTTCTAATTCAGCATCATCTAAGATATCGCTGAAATTCTTATATACACATTTACATTCGAGAATTGAATCAATTAATTCTACTTCATTCTCAAAAACAAATTGCGTTGAAAGAATCATCGTATCGCTTCCTGGCTTAACAACATCTTTAAGAGCTGAAAGCGATGCTAACTTAACATTTTGATTTAATACAATAACATTATCCATATTAATTTTGTATTTTTTCTCGAAGTAAGGTTGAACTTATTCCGTCTGTATGAACAAGATAATCAATCTTTGCTCCATATTTTTTAAATTCTGTTTCATATCGATTGTACAGATCGGTACCCTTCCATTCGTCACCATGGAACATCACGTCAAAATGCCTCTGTTTCAAAAACTCAAGTTTATCCATGCTAGTTTGAGCAACAACTTCATCAACATATTTTAATGATGCTATTATCTGTGCTCGATCCTCAAACCCGACAATTGGCGTTTTGTGTTTGTAGTTTTGCACGCATTCATCTGTGCTTACCCCAACTATCAAATAATCGCAACGCTCCTTTGCACGTTTTATAAGGTTTAAATGACCAATATGAAACATATCGTAAACGCCTGTGGTATACCCTATTACTCTAGATGCTCCCCCGTTTCTGGAATTTGCACCATTGAGTTTCTCTCTAAGTAAACTGCTACTTATTCCATCTGTATGGTCAAGATAAACAATTTCGACCCCCAAAGGTTTAAAATCCTCCTCAAACTTATTCCAAACTTCAGTTCCTTTCCTATCTGAACCTACAAACATTTTATCAAAATGTTCTCGCTGCCAAGCAGCTAATTTGTTTTTATCTGGCTGAGGAACGACCTTATCTACATATTTGATAGCTTCAACAATAGCACATCTATCCTTGAATGGAATTATAGGAGTTTTGTGCTTGTCATGTTGTACTAATTCATCAGTACTTACTCCAACAATCAGATAATCACATTGTTCCTTTGCACGACGAAGAATGTTAAGATGTCCGATATGAAACATATCATAAACACCAGTTGTATAACCTATAATCATGATTTCATTATTTATGATAAGAAATTGTCCCACTACCTCCAGTAATATAAATAGTATCGCCAACAATAAAATCTGCAAGTGGACTTATTAGATATATTGCTAAATTTGCAATCTCTTCAGGCATAGCATATCTATGAGATGGTTGAGCATCATAATAAATATTAGATGTATCTCCCATATTAACCATATCTGTTGCTGTTGGTCCTGGCGCTATACCATTTACAATGATTCCGTCTTTTAGAAGCAAGTCTGCAAATCCCTTTGTCATACCATCTATTGCCCATTTTGATATCTGATATGGAGTCCAAGCAGGTCTCAAGGCTGATGATGAAGATACATTTAAAATATGCCCCTTAATATGATTGTCTATCATATGGTGAGCTATAAAATTTGTTATAAAATACGTTCCCTTTATATTCACATCAATAACTTTATCAAATTCTTTCTCAGAAAGACGTTGAAAACTCCAATCTCCATGAAGTCCTGCAGAATTTACAAGTATATCTATTCGTTTCTCAGGGAAAGCAGATACAGCTTCGGATATTTTTTCTACAATATCGTCGTATACAGATAAATCCATTCTTATTGCTCGAATATTATCACCAAATTCTAGTACAAGTTTTTTAAGTTTTTGCTCATTAGTTCCAGCAACGATTACTTTTGCGCCAGCTTCTATAGCCTTTTGAGCAATTACTCTACCTATACCGCCTGTGCCACCTGTAATAAAAACTATTTTGTTTGCAAGCAAAGATTTATCTAATACAGGTTGATATATTGGAATGTATTCATGTTTCAACCCCAATAATTTACACAAAATCCTTCTTATAAATTTCACTAGTTTTATCATACTCATTTTACTAGTGTTTTTAATTGATTAATAACTTCCTCAGGCAATAACTTTACAAGTCCCTTTTTTAAAACATCTTTAATACTTAAAGCAGGTTTGTTATCTGCGTATATATTTCTGATTATTTCTGCATCCTTATCTATATCTATAAATAATTCTAGAAACAAAGGGTTATCTGAAGTTTTTGCAAATCTTTCTAAAACATGAACAACCTCTTCATTTGTATTTGCGTTGTAATACTCAAATCCCAAAGACTTGACCCATCCTTTTGCAACACGATGATTACTGCAAGCACACACATAATTATTCAAATTAGGTAATCCCAATTTTATTTTAAATTCTTCCCCACCACCATTGTTTAATAGTATTACTCGAAGATTATTCTTAATACCTCTTATACCAAGAGCATTCATACCATAAAAGAAACTAAGGTCACCTGTTAACAGATATGTTAACTTATCAGATGCCATAGAATGACCTACAGCAGTAGCAGCACATCCATCTATACCAAGCGCACCTAAATTGGTATAACAAGTTACATTTTTTTTAGGTGGGAAGAACTGCATGATACGGGTACTATTCAAAATTGCAGTATGTAACACTGAATCATCTGGAAGCATTTCAGAGAGTAATTTGGCTATACTCAATGAGGAAAATCCAAGATTGTCTATTTTGAAATTCATTGCTACACTTGTCCAACTTTTAAAATATGAATGGTCATTATTATCAGGTACGTCAATCGCTAATAACGAACACATAAAGTCCATAACATCACCCTCAAATATTTCATTTAGACTCCAATATGGATCTCTTACGTCACCAGTCGGACTCACGAGCCAGTTTTCCATATCTTCTCTTTTAGATCTCAACAACGGTTTAAGCATATAAGATGCAACAAAATTGCCTAATGATATAACTATATCAGGTATCAATTCTTGCTTTTCATAAGCCATAAAAGTCTCTGTCAAAGGATAAGTTGTAACACAACCATCACATTTAAGATTTGATACAGTTTCTATATTATAAATACAATTATAACGCTGAAATATTTTATTAAATATATCAATACTATCAGGAGTCAAAGCCGTATTTTGCCCCACAACAAACAAAATCTTCTTGCCTATTAATCTCTTTGAAAGAATCTCAAAAGAAGTATTTTCGATATAATGTCTGTTTATCACCCTTTGTACTGGCAATGTTTTAGCATCGCATGATAGAGTCTTTGTGATTGGTATATTAATATGTATAGGTCCTGTACCATGATGATTCATCTCAAGCAAAGCTTCATTAATAATTCTGTTGCAATGCCATTCATCCATTTCGTCATTAATAGCAGGCAACGTAATTTCTGCCCTAGTAACATCTCTAAAGATGTCATTTTGGTTTAACTTTTGAAGCTCTAACTGATTCAAATTATAAGCATGAGAATCTGTTGTTATAGCAATGATTGGGACATTTTGGTAAAAAGCTTCCGTCATTCCTGTAAGAAAGTTACTAACAGCTGTACCTGAAGTACAAACACATACAACAGGCTGCTTAAGTTCTTGTGCTAGTCCAATACCAAAAAAGACAGAACTTCTTTCATCTACAATAGAATAGCATTTAAAGAAATCGTCGTTTTCAAAAGACTTAACTACAGGAGCGTCACTACCTCCAGGGGACAGAACAACATACTTTATATTCTTTGCTTTGAGCAAAGAAAGAGTTATTTGAACATTTTTTTCGTCAGAATACATAATTTATCGTTTTAAAATTTTATTTTTAACAAAAGATATCACTAATTGTTTTTCAGTTTTATCCATTCCTATATAATAAGTAGTAACTAAAACTGAAATTATAGACAGCAAAGACGATATAAAGAACCGTGCTATATTATTATCTATAATTAAATGTGAAGTTATTGGCAACACACACGAAATAACGGCTACTGAAATAATAGGTAGCAGTACTTTATGTATATACGTCAATTTACTTAACCCTATCTGCTTTTCTAAGATAAAAATTCTCAACACAACACCTAAAATAGTTGCAATCAAAAGAGTAACAAAAACACTTTCTGGCAATAAAGTTTGCCTTATAGAAAAATATGTAACAAACATAAAAGCATACATAAGTATACTTAAAGACATGTGATATATCCTCAATTTTCCACAAGCTAAATTTGCTGTAAACATAGGATTTATCAATGCATCCAGGATAGAAATACATAGAATTAGCCTAACAAAATTAACAGTATGATTAGGGACAGTACCTAACCAAAGATTAAGAATAAAATCTGCTTCTATCATTATAGGAAGAGAGATAATATAAAGCAAATAAAAACATAGCCTCGAACTTGTAAAAATCAAAGCATACATACGCTCTAATTCGTTTGAGGTGTAAGATTTTATAATTTGTGGATTAATGGCAACCTGTACATTGCCTGCAAACTGCCTAATAACACCTTCAACTTGAACAGCTACACCACGAGCTGCATTTACTGCTGGTCCACAAAATGCATTGAGCATTAAGTTTATACCTTGACTATAAAATAAATATGAAAAATTGCCAATCAACGCCCAGCCAGCAAATTCTAACATCCGCTTAAATATTGCCTTATTCCAATAAAAAACCAATATTGATTCTTTAAAATTCTTCCTACAATACACAAAATAAATAATGATATCTAAAAAAGAAACACCTGCAAGCAATGTTCCATAAAATATCAATTTATCAAATGGAGAATATGCTATCATTATCGCTATTAATAACTTAAGCATAGAATCCATCACTGATATGTATGCAAAAGCTTTCATCCTTTCATGCGCAACTATAAGTCCATTATAAGGAACATATAAAATGGAAATGATACAGGAAATGATAGAAAGTTGGTAAAGCCAATGCGCAGCAAATTCTCTGCCTTCAGGAATTACTAATTTATTATTTAAATACCACAAACCGATGGTTTCTCCTAATAGTAGAATTACTACTCCAATACTAAAATGAATCAAGAAAGACATACTAAAAATGTTATTTAACATTTTAATGTCATTTTTGGCTAAATACACTGTTATAAAACGAGTAGAAACATTAACCATTGATCCATTAATAAAACTAAACATTGCAATAATACCACCTATTACATTATATAATCCATAGTCTTCAACTCCAAGCTGTTGAAGAACTACACGAGAAACATAAAGACCAACGAGCATCGTCACTCCCATTCTCAAATACATAAAGAGAGTATTTTTTGCTATTTGCTTATTATTGTTATTCATTTTATTGGACTCTAATAAACTATTGTTTTAAACTAAAAAAGTTCGACGGATTTTAGCTAAAAACTAACTTTCTTTATACATATTTTCATAATACATCTGATAATCACCAGAAGTTACGTTGTCCATCCATTCCTGGTTATCGAGATACCATTTTACGGTTTCCTCGATACCCTCCTCAAACTGGAGAGATGGCTCCCAACCCAATTCCTTCTGCAACTTTCTAGAGTCGATGGCATAACGCATATCGTGACCCTTTCTGTCTGTTACATAAGTGATGAGGTCCATATCCTCGCCTTCCTTTCTGCCGAGCAATCTATCAACGGTCTTGATTTATCTAAAACTCTGCTTACTACCGACAGAGGTTATGCTTACATTTTGAATATACAGAAACTTATCAAGTGTAAGCTTATGTTCTTAACTGGTATGTCTTTAAAAGAAGACTCTGTTAAAGCCACTATTGACCGCTATAAGCCAAGCCTTAACAATCCTATGTTTATGAACGGTAAACTCGGTATTTATGCTAGAACTGCTGATACTGAAAAGTGGACTTCCACATCTGACGGTGACAGTGATGAGAAAAAGGTGTTCTTACATCTGTATCATGATGCTGCTTTAGGTGAACGTCAGACTATCGCTTTAATGCGTGATTTACAGGATATCCTTGATAAGAAAAAGGCTAACACTACTGTAGATAAATATGTCTGGAAAAAGAACTCCTGTTTCTTTGTCCAGAATACCAAAACTCATGAATGGAGCCTGAACTCCACTAAAGTTCAGAATGCCTGCAGATATCACGGTTACTTTGCCATAAGAACCAATACCATTGAAGATCCTTTCCAGAGTCTCGTAATTTATAGAGAGAGAAACATTGTTGAATCTGCCTTCAGACAGTTCAAGGTTCTTAATGAAAGTGACAAAATGTATGCCACTGGTACTTCATACAAAGGCAAACTCTTTATTTACATGCTGGCTCAGACTATCAGAATGATGATGTGCGTTTGTGCTTCTAATCATAAGCCTGATGGAAAGGTCTTACCTGGTGATT
>OQVR01000302.1_pt1 | contig 21727 bp, 13 predicted proteins | sample 1691521 | NCBI WGS metagenome assembly OQVR01 (sample SAMN03418256, study PRJEB22391) | human gut metagenome | biome: human-gut; feature: organic feature; material: feces | host: Homo sapiens | place: Tanzania | collected 2013-01
AAATCGAGGCCGCATACGCACTTGGATGCGTCATGATGAAGTTCTTCCCGGCGGAAGCCTCAGGCGGCATCCCCATGGTCAAGGCTATTTCGGCGCCATATAGGCACCTGGGCGTCAAGTTCATGCCGACAGGTGGCGTGACCGAGAGCAATGCCGCATCATATCTTGCTCTGCCAGAGATAGTTGCAGTTGGAGGCACGTGGCTTGCGAAGAGCGCGGACATGGCGGCGGGCAACTGGACCGCCATCGAGGAGAATGTCAAGCGCGCGGCGGAGCTTGTCGCCGGTCTCGAAAAGTAGCCTTTTGTTGATTAGCCACCCCATCAGCCCAGGCGCAACGCCGAACTCCGCGCCAGCGTCAATCGCCCGTTCCAGCTGTTCGACGCTCAAGACCGTGCCGGCGCCAAGGCAGAGGGACGGGAACTCCTTGCGCATTGCGCGGATTGCGGCCTCCGCGGAAGTGGTGCGGAAGGTAACCTCGGCGGCAGGAAGACCGCAACGGCAGAGAATCTCGCCAAGGCGCAGACCCTCCTCCGCCGACGAGAATGACAGCACCGGAATGACGCGGACACGCGAGAGCTTCGGTATCATCCCCTGGTTCAGTGCGTTGCAGGACATCTCAATGGCTCCTAATTAAAAGGTGAAAAGAGTGGACATTTATGGAATATTCCTGACATTTGTTAAATGTAACCCCTCTTTTGCGCTCTGTGGCCACCATGCCGTGCGGGCGGGGGTCATCTTGCAATCCAGTGGATGTAGTGTCCTTCACGTTCCAGTTTGCGGAACCATGTATCCTGGCGCTTTGCGAAGCGTCTGATTTGCTGCAGGAGCTGGTCGTGCATTTCCTCGTATGTGAGGAGTCCTGCCAGGAACCTTCCGACATACCGGTATTCCAGTCCTTGCTGCTGTTCATGCGCATGCCGTTCACGTTGTACACGGCGTTTGCGTTCTGAGGAGCCTCCTCGATAACCTTGATACCGGTTGTAGAGTTGTCAGAGTCGCTCACTTTGAGTTGCAGTGTCTTTTCAGACGGAGTGGTTTCCTCCAACCAGCTGCGGTAGCTCTTTACGTTGTGTACCTTTGATGTGTGTACCATATCGCCTTTGCTCAGCATGTACGACTTGGCAGGAACCTCCTGTCTGTACACGTACGATCCGTAGTGAGTCATTCCGTTTGTAGACGAGCCCGTGTCCTCACACTTCATTTCTGTAGGCTGTCCTCCATAGTATATGCCAGTTACGGTATATACTGGGCCGTCGATATGCTTCTCCTTGCCGCTGCCAACGTTGTAGTTGCGGTTTACAGAATCCGGCAGCCTTGTCGGTTTGATGATGTACGGAATGTTTGCCTTGAGTATGTTTCCGTAAGCATCAGACTCCTCTACCGGTGAGAAGTATATCCAGTTTTTGTCGTACTTATCGAACTTTGCCAGCTTGGTGTCCTTGCCGAATGCCGCCGTCACCTGGTCTGCAGTCATATCAACCGGCAGGATGAGCGAGTTCCACTTGCCTTTAGTGAATGTGCGGTGGAATACCATTGTTGCTTTGGTGAGGTTACGGTTGTCGTCGAGCGTTTCATCCTCATCGAGCACGAGGAACTCCTCTGGGCAGTCGGTTGATGTGCCGTCCTCGTTGATGTTGCTTGTGAGAGCGATGCCGCCAATCTGCAAGGTGTTAGCCACCTTTACCGTATTAACCTGCTCAATCTTCAGCTTATTGAAAGGCTTTGTTGTTACGAGCGATACATAGCCCTTTCCTCCAGTTCCGATCACATCAGCGCCGAGCACCTTCCAGTCGGTCAGTACCTCCTGCGGCTCCTCTGCATCGTCGAGATATGTTGAAACCTTGAGCACCTTTATAAGGTCTACGCCCAATCCGAGTGTGAGCTGGTTGGTTGCCAATACAATCTTCTGTCCCTGCTTGCTCTGTTCCTCCTCTGTAGCCTTGCCAGCGTTCTGCTGCTGGTTTACTATCTTGCCGACGTTCACCATAACGGCAGCACCATTCAAATCCACTCCGAGCGGGAACGTCATGTATGTGTTCATGTCGTTGTCGATGAGGTTGCTTATGTTAGTCAAACCGCTGCCTATTGTAGCCACACTTGCAAAGTTTGTTTTTGCAAGGTCGATAGAAGCGTCTGTATTATCGACAGACACAATCTCTGCGCCGTAGAGAGCGTTGTTTGTTGCGTTCTCCATTGTCTCGTCGCTCACATAAGCATAGTAAACGTTGAGCTTATCGAGGTCTGCGCCGAGCAGTCCACTGCTGTAGAGTACTATTTCGTCGAAGTCGGTGCCAGCCGGCACGTCGATGCTGAGGCGTCCCTTCTCTGTCTTTTCAGAACCGATGAGACCAGCCGAGATAGCGTTCCAGTGGGTTGTTACGCCGCCCTTTACCTTATTGCCATTCTTGAGAAGCTGTATGTTGTAGAACTTGAGAGCATCTGCAGAGAGTCCGGTTGCTGTAGAAGAAACCACGAAGCCCACCTTCATTGCGTGGTCTGTAGCGACGTTCTTTGCAAGATTAGAGCCGTCTACCGACTTTACGCCGATGATGCCCATATTGGTTGCTATTTCAACGCCTGGATTTGTATAGGCGAAGTCTGTCAGGTCAGATGTGAGAATTGCGTTAGCATTCTGTGTGTCACCGAATATCTGAATCAGCGAACCGCCCTTATTGTCGCTCAGGACGTACTTCTCCGCTTCGTTCTTGTTGTTTACGAGCAGCGTTACGCCGTGCTCGGCAGAGTTATAGTATGGTGCGTAGTGTATTGTTGTGGTCTCGGTGCAACCGTCTGCTGCTGCTGTAGCCATGAACGTATAGTCGCCCGGCACGTAGATGTTTGTCACCTTGCCAGTCTGTGCGTCGAGCGAGATGTTAGAGTCGGCAGGCTGCGAAACGATTTTCCATGTAACCGGCACGCTTGTGTTGTGAGTCAGCTGATACTCGTTCTCGCATCCGCAGACGTTGTGGCTTGCTGTAGCCTCGATAGGGCAGTGGTGGGTAGCCAAATCGGGAGCCATGCGCACAAAGGCGTAGTATACGTTTGTTATACCCAATTTTACATCCAAACCACCGAAAAACAATTCAGCCTTTGAGAAAGGCTTTGTTGACTTTATCACAACTTCGGCTTCTTTCTTTCCAGAGATAACACCAAGTGAAAGAACATCTACGCTTACGGTGAAGCTTTCTGTTTCTATATTCTTGTTTAATAAGCCTTTCTTATTCTTGCTGTATAAAGTGATCTTTGTATTCTTACCAATGCCGAGGCTCAACAAGTCTGCTACATTGTATTTGAAACCAATCTCAGTGCCAGCAGGGAATACCTCCTGACCATCAGACGGAATAGCTTCTACATCCACTGCTATCGGAATCAGAGAAACAGCTGCAGGAACATGATTGGTAAGGTCTGTATCTATAAGCTTATCATCTGCGCTCAGCGTGATTTTTCCACGGTTATAATCCTTAGCATATTTCGCGATGCCGTTATCCGTATTATTGGTGAGTGTGTACTCGCTTGCCTTGCCTACAAACGCATACTTTATTTTGATGGTCTTGAGAACCTCCACATTCACGCCGAACTGAACGAGCTTAATTTCGTTGAACTCGCCCGGAGCAGTTGCTACGTACGACTTGTTCACCATACCTTTGGCGGTAGGAATAGAAACGAGCGACAGATTGAGTCCGGTGATGTTCTTGCCCTGGCTGATGGTCTGAAGGTCGCCAACGGGTACGCCGTCCTTAAGGAACTGTATCTTGTAGAACCCAGCTAAATCGAGTTTCAACACACTGGCGTCGCCATCACAGAATGTAAAGCCAGCCTCTGTGCCAGCAGCGTAATAGTTCTTTTTGTCAATAATGCTGACAATCGGACTTCCTGCTACTACAGCTTCTACGGCTGAAGGGAATGAAGCATAATCGTCGAGGTTGTCGTTGCACAAGTTCTGAAGATCTTTCAAACCTGAAGCAACCGACACACCAGCGCCGACGCTGTTCACGGTGCAGCCCGGACCTACGAGGGCTCTACGATTTTTAAGATAATTAGTAGCTGAAGGGTCTGTATCCTGATATACAGTCTTTACTTTCGTACCCTTCTCATTCGAGTTTACAGCCACTGCAGGCGATGCCAACAATAGGGCAGCTGCAATGACACACATTTTTAATGTCAATGACTTTAGATACTTCATGATTATGTTATAGTTACTAATATTTATTGCACTTATCTTGAAAAATCAAATATTACTGAAAATCGTTGTCCTAAAATCTTTTTACATGGGTAAAATCTGTTTCTGGGTGCAAAATTATCAAGCTTTTCCGAGCAACTGCGCGCTTGGTAGCCGTATGGTAGTCTTTAGGTAGATTTTTATAATGGCAAGAAGCGTATCTGTCGAACAATCAGCTGTTTATGCTGTTCGTAAAAAGACCAATAGTAGACATTAAATACAATAGGACTAAAAAATTTCTCTATATTATTATTTAAAATAAGAAGAAATTACATAACTTTGTAGCAGTTAATTCCCCAATACTGAAAAAAAAGCTATGAAACTATTATTTTTAGTGATAACTTTTTGCGCGCAAGCCTTTGGAGTAGTTAATTTTTCCCCCCCCCCCGTACTAAAACAAACTCTCTGTTTGCACGCTGACAACGATGAGCTGTACGAACGTTTGGATTCTGTAATAGCTCATCGTACGGATTATTATGTCCAGAAGGATAAGAAGATAGAGCAGATAAAACTTGGCTCTGCATACGTAACCGACAAGGAAGCCAAGTTGCAGATGTACGAGCGACTGGTGAACGAATACTCTCCGTACATCTACGACTCGGCTAAGGTGTACACGCAGAAGGGTATCAACCTGGCAAGGCAGGCCAACGATTCGAATTGTTACAAGAAGTTTCAGATTATAAAGGCGCGTCTGCTCGTCTCACGCAGTTTCTACATAGAGGCGAAGGAAATACTCGACAATATCGAGGTGCCGCCAACCGACCGCCGACTCAACTACCTTTACAACTGTGCACAATGTGCGCTCTACTTCAATCTGAAACTCTCGACCCACGACACCGAGTACGGTCCGCGCTACGACCGACTCTTCCATAAGTATATGGACAACGCTCTGCTGTATAGTCCGCAGAAAGACGCGCAGTATTACTATATGAAGGGTGTGCAGCTCGCCCATTCCAACGGCGGCGTCAAGGATATAGAAGCGTGCCTGAGCAAAGCCATGTCGCAGTTGAAGCCCGACAGTTGGCTGTACGGCAAGTCGGCATTCATTCTGGCGAAGGTCTACGGCAGACATCATCAGCCCGAGAAGCAGGAGCGTTACCTGCTCCTGGCAGCCATCAGCGACGTTATGTCGGCAACCAACGAGAACATGGCGTTGCAGGAGGTGGCTCTGAGACTATACAAGCACGATGTGCGCAAAGCACAGCGCTATATCAATGTGTCGCTGAACGACGCCAACGTGTTCAGCAGCAGATTGCGACGCGTAGAGCTTTACGCCAACCTGCACACCATTCTTTCTGCCTACAACCAGGAGTTGGAAAACAAAGGCAGGTGGCACATCGCATTTACGATATGTATCATAGCGCTGCTGCTGGTGATTGCTTTGGCGATGCTACGTATCAAGCGTAAAAACGGCTTGCTTAAAAACAACGAGAAGAATCTGAAGGCTCAGGCCGAAGAGCTTAGCGCCACCAACAGCAAGCAGAAAGAGGCAAACGACGAACTCGTTAAATCTAATGATGCTCTTACGGAATCTAACGACAAGTTTGAGCAGACCAACGCCAAACGCGAGTATATGGCGAAATCGTACATCAGTCTGTGCTACCAGTATATCGAGAAACTGGAGAGTCAGCGCAAGATGGTGATACGCAAGATAAAGGCCAACCAGCAGAAGGAGCTGCTGAGCATACTCTCCTCGTCGAAGCGCACCGCCGAGGAGAACCATACCTTCTTCTCGCAGTTCGACAGCATCTTCCTCTCGCTCTATCCCACGTTCGTCAAGGAGCTGAACACGCTGCTCACGCCCGAGGCGCAGGTAGAGCTGAAGGAGAACAACGAGCTGACGCCCAGTCTGCGTGTGGCAGCCCTTATAAGGCTCGGCATTACCGAGAGTTCGATGATAGCCGGCATACTGTCCTACTCGCCGCAGACCATATACAACTATCGTTCGGCGCTGAAGAACGGCGCCATAGACAAGGATAGTTTTGAGGAAAATCTGCAGCGGTTGTGCGCAGTATATTAACAATGTCGCACCCTCTGCGGCAGTGTAAACAGAACTATGTGTCACGGATCTGTTTACACTACCTAAGCTTTTATCACCGTTACCCGAACGCAATCCGATCGGATTCCGTCCGCCGTCTGATTGGATTGCGTCCGCCGTCTGATTGGATTGCGTCCGGGTGACGATGACTTTTCGTGAGGTTTATGTAGAAAGGCTTTATTTAGGGGGTGCACTTGTCTCAAGTGCACCGACCAAGCTATTAGTCTTATCTTTCCGCTATGCACTGCTTACTTTCAGTTTCCGTCGTAGCTGTTCTGTTTTTGCTCGGTTGGTTCAGTTTTAGCTTGGTTGGTGCAGTTTTATCTCGGTTGGTGCACTTGAGACAAGTGCACCCCCTAAGAAGTGCACCCCCTAAAGAAAACAAAGCTATACTCAGCTGCGCCCCGTCACTATCTTCTTTATCTCGAACAGTTTGTTGAGCGCTTCTACCGGCGTGAGGTTGTTGATGTCGAGACCGATAATCTCGTCGCGAATCTGGCAGAGCACGGGGTCGTCGAGCTGGAAGAGCGAGAGCTGCATGCCGTTGCTGTTCTGCTGACCGACAATCTTGTGAGACTCCACGCCCACGCTGGCGTTGTCGGCTTCGAGCTGCTTCAGTATGTGCTCGGCACGCTTCACGACCGAGCGCGGCATACCCGCTATTTCAGCCACATGAATACCGAACGAGTGCTCCGATCCGCCGCGCATCAGCTTGCGCAGGAAGATAACCTTGCCGTCCAGTTCCTTCACCGACACGTTGTAGTTCTTTATGCGCTTGAAGTTCTTCTCCATCTCGTTCAGTTCGTGATAGTGGGTGGCGAAGAGCGTGCGCGCCTGCGCCTTCGGGTTCTGGTGAAGATACTCCACGATAGCCCAGGCGATGGAGATGCCGTCGTAGGTAGACGTGCCGCGGCCCAACTCGTCGAAGAGCACGAGCGAACGCGGCGTCACGTTGTTAAGGATGTTCGACGCTTCGGTCATCTCTACCATGAAGGTCGACTCGCCGAGCGATATGTTGTCCGACGCTCCGACGCGGGTGAATATCTTGTCGACGACACCCACATGAGCCGAGTCGGCAGGCACGAAGCAACCCATCTGCGCCATGAGCGTGATGAGCGCCGTCTGGCGCAGCAGCGCCGACTTACCAGCCATGTTCGGACCGGTGATTATCATTATCTGCTGCTGCTCGGTGTCGAGCTCGATGTCGTTGGGTACGTACTCCTCGCCAAGCGGCAGCTGCGTCTCGATGACGGGGTGGCGTCCGGCGCGTATCTCGAGCACGTTGTCGTCCTCAACCACCGGGCGCACGTAGCGATGCTCCTCGGCAGTCTTTGCGAACGAAAGCAGACAGTCGAGTCGCGCCACGATGTTGGCGTCGGCCTGAATCTGCGGTATGTACGCCTGCATATCGGTGACAAGCTCGGTGAAGAGACGGGTCTCGAGAGCCAGTATCTGCTCGTCGGCACCCATTATCTTCTGCTCGTACTGCTTCAGTTCCTCGGTGATGTAGCGCTCGGCATTGGCAAGCGTCTGCTTGCGTATCCACTCCTGCGGCACCTGGTCCTTATACGTGTTGCGCACCTCAAGATAGTAGCCGAACACGTTGTTGTAGCCCACCTTCAGCGACTGTATGCCGGTCTTCTGCGCCTCCTCCTCCTGAATCTTCAGCAGGTAGTCGCGTCCGCCGCGCGAGATGGAGCGCAGTTCGTCAAGCTCAGGCGAGAAGCCCGCAGCAATCACGCCGCCCTTAGCCACCAGCTGCGGTGGGTCCTGCTGCAGTTCGCGGTCGATGCGCTCGTACAGCGCCTCGCAAAGATTGATCTGGTCGCCGATGGAACGTATCTCGGCGTTGTCGTTGGTGAGGCACGCCGCCTTTATAGGCTTCAGCGCGCCGAGAGCGTACTTCAGTTGCACCACCTCTCTGGGCGACACTCTGCCCACAGCCACCTTCGATATGATACGCTCTATGTCGCCGATGCGGTGCAGATGCTCGTCGACGGTCTGTCGGAAGTCGGGTTTGCGGAAGAACGTGTCCACCACGTCGAGGCGCTTGTTGATAGAAGCCACGTCGCGCAGCGGGAATATCGTCCATCGGCGCAGCAGACGTCCGCCCATCGGCGTGCAGGTGCGGTCGATGACGGAGAGCAGCGACACGCCGTCGTCCTGCATCGACTGCAGCAGCTCCAGCGAGTGGATGGTGAAGCGGTCGAGGCGCACATAGCGGTCGGCGTCGATGCGAGCGAGCGACGTGATGTGGCCAATCTGCGTGTGCTGCGTCATCTCAAGATACTGCAGGATGGCTCCAGCCGCCGTCACGCCCAGGTGCAGATGGTCTACGCCGAAGCCCTTCAGCGTTGTGGTGCCGAAGTGGGAGAGCAGTTTCTGTCTTGAACTCTGCTCGGTAAGCATCCAGTCGTCGAGCTCGAACACGCACCACTTCGAGCCGAAGCGCTCCTCAAACTCGCGCTTCAGCTGTCGGTCGTAGAGCACCTCCTTAGGCTGAATGCTGCTCAGAAGTTTCTCAACGTAGTCGAACGTGCCCTCACCCGTGAGGAACTCGCCCGTAGAGATGTCGAGAAACGCCACGCCGCACGCTGTCTTAGCCATGCACACCGCCGCCAGGAAGTTGTTCTCCTTGTAGTTGAGCACGGTGTCGTCCATAGCCACGCCCGGCGTAACCAGCTCGGTGATGCCACGCTTCACGAGTGTCTTCGTGAGCTTCGGGTCTTCGAGCTGGTCGCATATTGCCACACGCTTGCCGGCACGTATCAGCTTGGGCAGATAAGTGTCGAGAGCGTGATACGGAAAGCCCGCCATCTCGCACGCCGCAGCGCTCTGGTTCTTGCCGTTGGAGCGTCGCGTCAGCGTTATGCCGAGTATCTTCGACGCCTCTACAGCGTCGTCGGCGTATGTCTCGTAGAAGTCGCCGCAGCGGAACAGCAACAATGCGTCTGGGTGTTCTTTCTTAAACGTATAGAACTGTCGCATCATCGGCGTAAGTCCGTCGTCGTTCTTTTTCTGAGCCATGTGTTCTGAGTTTTTTTATTTGTTTATCTTATTGTTATTATTAAAGTTTTAGAACATGAGCGCGAAGTTCACGCCCGCCTCTTTGCCGCTATAGAACGGAGCACCGAAAGCCACGGCTTTCTTCACGCCACGCTTGTGCTCCTTGAAGAGTTTCGGATAGAGCCAGTAGGCGAACTTCGTGGAGAGCATGCCCACAGCCGCACCAGCCACTACGTCGTTCACCCAGTGGCGGTTGTTGTGGATGCGCAGATAAGCCACGCCAGCAGCGAGCGCATAGCCCGTATAGCCTATCCACGGCTTCGAAGCGCGATACTCCTGCCAGAGAAACTCGGCGCACATGAACGAGATGGCGCTGTGACCAGACGGGAAGGCATCGTCGTCGGTGCCGTCAGGACGATGCTCCTTGAACGCCAGCTTCGCCGCCTTCGTGACGGCAACCATCGTAACAGCCGACATGCCGAGCATTATGGTGCGGTCGAGAAAGCTGTGCTGCGCCTTCACGCCGCAGACATCCAAGGCGTAGACCGCCGCTGCGGGCGCAAACCGCAGATAGTCGTCTACGCTCACCTTCTTGCTTTTCTCGTCAGAGAGCTTCTCCTGCGACCACTTGCGAAACTGCTTGCCCCATGCTGTCTTCACACACAAGGCGCCGCCGACGGCAGCCACGCCGGGCACAATCCATTCGGCAGGGCGCACATGGTGGGTTGGGTCGTTATATTCGGTAATGGTGACGTACTCGCGGCGCGGCATTATCTCAGCCGTTGTGGGGGCTGTGCCCACGCTGAACATAGTGTCGGCGTCGCAACCCGATGCCACAGCCTCTGTGTCGGGCGGCAGAATCGTGGCAGAATCGCATTCTATAACCACGTCTTGCGCCTGCGCAGCAGACGGAGTGAGCATAGCGAAGCAGACAAGTAAGAGGTAGAAAAATCTCGAAAGAGTTGTGTTGTGTATCATAAGAGATTAAAATTTACACATTAATTTATATGCCTATAAGATGCAAAGGTACTGAAAAATAGCTTAAAAGTGAGTCATAATTTTATTTATTTGGATTTTTCTGTGTACTTTTGTCGTATATGAAACAGAGGATATCACTACTTATTATATTCATCTTCTGCCATCTTGCGCTGATGGCGCAGGCAGATTTGGATGTTTCCGGCGAGACCGACGGCGGCGACGGCACCGATCTGCCTGCCTTCGTGCCGCTCGTGAAGGTGGGCAAGGCTCTGTACGAGGGCGACAGCATACAGTATGTAGAGCTGAATCCGCTCGCGGTCTACCCGCAACTGGTTTTCAAGAACGACAAGCAGCGCCAGGCTTACAACCGCCTTGTGGCTAACGTGAAGAAGGTGCTGCCGATAGCGAAGGAGGTGAACCACATCATCATCGAGACGTACGACTTCCTGCAGACGCTGCCCAACAAGAAGGCGAAGGACGAGCATCTGAAGCGTGTGGAGCGTGGCATCAGAGCCGAATACACGCCGCGAATGAAGAAACTGACCTACTCGCAGGGCAAACTGCTCATCAAACTGGTCTACCGCGAGTGCGACTCGTCGTCGTATCAGCTGGTGCAGGCGTTCCTCGGTCCGATACGTGCGGGCTTCTATCAGGCGTTCGCTGCGCTCTTCGGCGCTTCGCTCATGAAGAAGTACGACCCGAACGGCGTAGACCGATACACGGAGCGAATAGTAAGACAAGTGGAGGCAGGACAAATCTGAGTAATTATTAATTATTAATTTTTAATTATTAATTATTAATTGGGAGGAGCTTGAGTTTTGAATTTTGAATTTTGAATGTTGAATTGTCGGCTGCGCCGATTATGAATTGTTCAATTAGGAATTACAAATATCACCACCTCACCACCACACCACGACACCATAACAAATCTCACCACCTCACCACCTCAACACACCACACACACCATTAACAACATTATAATTTATGAAGAAGAACAAAGGATTGATCATCACCATCGTGGTGATAGTGTTAGTAGCTCTTTGGGGCATATTATCGTATAACGGACTTGTAGGAATGGACGAGAACGTAAGCAACCAGTGGGCTAACGTAGAGACGCAGTATCAGCGTCGCAGCGACCTTATCCCTAACCTTGTGAACACCGTGAAGGGATACGCTAAGCACGAGAGTCAGACTCTTGAGGCGGTTATGGCGGCACGCTCGCAGGCTACGCAGGTGAAGATAGACCCGTCTAACTGCACTCCGCAGCAGCTCGCGGCTTATCAGAAGGCGCAGGGCGACGTGACGACAGCGCTCGGCAAGCTGCTCGCAATCACGGAGAACTATCCCGACCTGAAGGCTAACCAGAACTTCCTCGAACTGCAGTCGCAGCTTGAAGGCACGGAGAACCGCATCAACGTGGCTCGTAAGGACTTCAACGACTCTGCAAAGCAGTATAACACATCGCTCCGCCGCTTCCCGCGCAACATCATCGCTTCGATGTTCGGCTTCGAGAAGCGCAACTACTTCGAGGCTGAGGCTGGCGCTGAGAAGGCTCCGAAGGTAGAGTTTTAGGTTTTAATGGTTGACGAGTTGACAGGGAAATTACATCTTTTTAAGTTGACGAGTTGACAAGTCAACATGTAAACGGGTTAATAATAATATGAAAATAACACGAGTCATAAGCCTACTGATTCTCTCTCTCGTCGCAACGCTGACGTTTGCGGCGGGCGAGGCGAAGCAATACACGCTGCAGGACGTGCCCAACGTGCGTCTGAGCGACGTGCGCCAGTACGTTTCCGACCCGTCGCACATTCTCTCCGCCTCGGCGCGCGACTCTATCAATGCCGTGCTCGGACGGCTCGAAGCCAGCACGGGCATCGAGACGGCAGTGGTGATGCTGCCCAGCATCGGCGAGGCAGACATCTTCAACTTTGGTCACGAGTTGTTCCGCCAGTGGGGCATAGGCAAGAAGAAGAGCGACAACGGACTGCTCATTCTCTTCGTCGCCGACCAGCGTAAGGTGCGCTTCACCGTGGGCTACGGCTTGGAGGGCACGATGACCGACGCCATGTCGAAGCGCATACAGATGCAGCGTATGGTGCCGCGCTTCAAGGCGGGCGACTGGGACGGCGGCATGGTTGACGGCGTGAGGGCTGCGGCGAAGGTGCTCGACGGCACGATGAAGCCCGAACCTGCTGATGACGACGACGGCATGCTTGGGGCGCTTATCGCGGTGGCGGTGATGGTGGGCTTGGCAATCTTCTTCATCGCACTGCTCGGCGAGAAGCAACGCTGCCCGAAGTGCCGCCACAAGGGCGTGAAGTGCGTGGCTCGCCAGACGCTCCGACTCACTAACGGACGCCGCGTGCGCCGCACTACGTTCCTCTGTCCACACTGCGGACATACCTTCACTCGCGACGAGGACATCGACGACTCGGGCAACGCCGCCGCCTTCATAACCGGCGCAATGCTCGGCGGCATGGGACGACGCGGCGGAGGCTACGGCGGAGGCAGCTTCGGCGGAAACTTCGGTGGCGGTTCGACGGGAGGCGGCGGCGCAACGTCGGGATGGTAATGAGTTTTGAATTTTGAGTTTTGAATTTTGAGTTTTGAATTGTCGGCTGCGCCGATTAAGAATTATTCAATTTTGAATTATGAATTCGCGACTCTCAACACAACAACTCAAAACTCAAAATTCAAAATTCAAAATGCGCGAAGCGCACAATTCAAAATTCAAAACTCAAAATTCAAAACTCCTATATGAAAATAACAATCATCAACGGACCGAACCTCAACATGCTTGGCACACGCGAGCCGAGCATCTACGGCAACACCTCTTTCGAACAGTATCTCAACCAGCTCTGCCGTCAGTATCCAGATGTGGATATCGACTACTATCAGAGCAACATCGAGGGCGTGCTCATCGACAAGCTGCAGGAAGCAGGCTTCGAGTCGGATGGCATCATCCTCAACGCCGGCGCATACACACACACCTCAGTGGCGCTGCTCGACTGCATCCGCTCCATAAGCGCACCGGTCATCGAGGTGCACATCAGCAACGTGCACAAGCGCGAGGAGTTCCGCCACAAGTCGATGATGGCAGCGGCGTGCCTCGGCGTGATAAGCGGCTTCGGCATGAACTCGTACCGACTGGCTCTCGAAGCGCTGCTCGACTGGACCGCAGAGCGCGACCCGATGAAGGAAGAGTAGGAGGCTACGGCATTCCTACAGTTAAATATTTAGTTCTGACACACAACATAGCAGACAACGAAAAAAATGACAGAAGAACTCGACAAATACGTACGCGAACACACCTCTACCGAGGGCGACTATCTCTATCGCCTCTATCGTGCCACAAACATCCACACCATACACGGACGCATGGCGTCGGGACACCTCCAGGGCCGACTGCTGAAGATGCTCGTCGAGATGGTGCAGCCGCAGAACGTGCTCGAAGTGGGTACGTTCTCGGGCTACAGCGCTCTCTGCCTCGCCGAGGGTCTGCCCGAAGGTGCACATCTCTACACGTTCGAGATAAACGACGAGATGGAAGACTTCACCCGCCCGTGGATAGAAGGCTCGCCCTACGCCGACAAGATAAGCTTCATCATCGGCGACGCCAACGAGAAGGCGCCTGAGCTGGGCGTGACGTTCGACATGGCGTTCGTCGACGGCGACAAGCGCACGTATGTGGAGACATACGAGATGGTGCTCGCGCTGCTGCGACCCGGTGGATTCATACTCGCCGACAACACGCTCTGGGACGGACACGTCACCGACCCAGCCTACGACCACGACCAGCAGACGCTTGGCATACGCCGCTTCAATGACTATGTGGCTGCCGACGAACGCGTGGAGCAGCTCATACTGCCAATGCGCGACGGACTGACGCTGATTCGCAAGAAATAGCGCACCTGCTTATCTGATATTTGCGTGTTTTAAAAGTAAAAAAGTAAAAAGCTAATGCCGTAGCCTCCTACTATTTGCATCGTTATCTATTAAAAACCGTGTGATTAATATTTATTAACGCAGTTTGTTAATCTTAAATCCCATAATACCACTACTTTTGTAAGCAGAGAGTAATAAATCATTAACAAAAAGTAAGTTGCGTATGGAATTATTTACACGACAAGCAGCAGTTGCATTGTTCTTCGGATTGTTTGCAACATCCACACAAGCAAAGGAATTCTCCTATCTTGAAACCTTCGACGACGAGACAACGTTCAGCGCAGGCGCTACATTGCCCGACGGATGGCTCGGCGACGCCTCAGCCGTTCCCGTTAAGCGCTACGAGGGAGCGTATCTCGGATCGGGCAACCACTCCGGTTCGTATGTGCTCGGCACGATGGCGTCAAGCGCCATGGGTCGCGACAGCTGGGTATACACCCGCAAGCTGACGCTGAAGGCAGGCGTAGCATACACCGTGAGCTACTGGCTGCACATGCCGGGCGGCGTGGCTCCTGCTGCCTACAACAATAACGTGGCGCTCTACGTGGGCACCGACCAGACTCGCGAGGCTGCCACAACGCTCGTAGGCGAAACCGGCAAGACCGTACTCAGCGAGTGGACACAGCAGACATACACCTTCACACCCGAAGCCGACGGCGAGTATGCTTTCGCGATAAACATAACCAGTCAGCTCTACAACTCGGGCTACGTAGCACTCGACGACTTTGAGGTTACGGGCGACGAACCGGGCGGCAGCACCGTTGACCCAGGCGACCCCGACAAGGTGGTTTGCGAACTGCCCTACTCGCAGTCGTTCGACAACGAGAACAAGGACTACGACGGCACCACATACGTGCCTAAGGGATGGCTCGCAACGGGTACGTCTACGTTCATCACAGCCAACACCGACGACCTCAAGGCTGCCGACGGCTCCTACTATCTCATAGCACCCGAGAGCCGCGTGCAGCGCGACGACCGCATCTATACGCCTTACTTCCACATGCAGGCAGGCGTAGAGTACACCGCGTCGTTCTACCTCTACATGCCGGGCAACCTCGACTACGGACATGCCAGCGACTTCAGCTTCACCGTAGGCGACGAGCAGGACTCAGAGTTCCATACACCGCTGCTCACGCTCCAGCGCTACACCAACGAGGCATGGACAAAGCACACCGTGAAGTATACGCCTGAGGAAGAAGGCGACTACTGCTTCTCGTTCGCACTCGGCGGCGAGGACGCATACGCCGGCGAGGTATGCCTCGACCTCTTCACCGTTACATCGCCCGACGCTAAGGCAAAGCCGAGAGCCGTGTTCTCGTTCAACGGCTATTTCGACCTTATGAACAGCAAGCTCATCACCTTCGAAGGCTCTAAGGTGCAGATGGTGAACCAGAGCACAGACGCCGACACTTATCTTTGGGAGGTGCCGGGCGCGCAGCCCGAGACTTCTACCGAGCCTAACCCGACATTCATGTTCCCGCAGGACGGCGACTACAACGTGAAGCTCACCGTAACCAACGAGCGCGGCGAAAGCTCTACATCCGAGAAGGTGAGCGTAGAGCTTGTAAGAGGCGAGAAAGCACAGCTGCCGATAGGCGTTTCCAACCCCAACGAAGACCAGCTCTGGACACGCAGCAAGGTGCCCTCATTCGCTACAGCATCGTGCGACTGGGTGACGGGCGCTAACCATTACTACAAGCACTTCGCCGAGCGCTTCGACCTTCCGGCAGGAAACGAGTACGCCGTGACGAGCGTCACGCTCTATCTCTGCTACTACAACCTGGCAAGCCGCTGCTACAACGAGCAGGCTAACGAGCCCGTTAGCATCGTGCTCTACGGCGAGAAGGACGGCAAGCCCGACACTTCGAAGGAGTTCGGACGTTATACCTCTACAATGAAGGGACTCTTCGGCACACTCGGACTCTCTGAGGCTGAGATGCGCGGCATACAGTTCGACAAGCCTATCGTTGCCGACGGACCGTTCTACGTTGCCTTCGAATTCTCTGACGGACTCTGGTTCGACGAGCCTGACGCTAACCTCTCACGCACAGAAGTTGGCTTCGGCGGATTCACTCACCGCAGCAAGGTTACAACGCTCTACGTTCAGCCTACAGCCGTTCCTGAGACATCTACCTTCGTTCCCGACGGTTCTTACTGTCCGGTTGACGCTCTCGACGCCGAGTACAAGGGCGTAGGCCTCAACCTCGTGGCATGGGCAAACGTGAAGGGTTCTGAGACATCCGTAGCTCTCACCTCTGACGGCTCTGTAGCCTTCGACGCTCGTCTCGACGGCGATCTTCTCACCGTTAGCGGCACACACGCCGGCGAGACTGTTCTCGTAAGCGATGTCGCAGGCAAGACCGTAGCCACAGCGAAGGCTTCTGCTGAAAGCACAGCGCTCAGTCTGAGCAACGTTCCTGCCGGTCTCTACATCGTGAAGACCGACCTCGGAGCAAGAAAGTTCGTGAAGAAATAAAAAAAACTCTTTTATCCTTAGCAGGGGTGCATGCCCCCGCTAAGGATTTTTCTTAAAACCTATCATAAGTCTTTAGCATTCAGACATTGTAGTCTGTTCTTTTTTTTAGGAGATTTATTGAAAATTTCTATTTCTTTTATTGGAAATATTTGTGATTCTTTTACTCTTGTGTACCAATATAATATATTAATTAAAATAATAGCGTATGAGAAAGAGTCTATTTTCTGCATTCCTTTTGTTGTGTACTACAGCATTCGGTCAAGGGCAATTGGGTAAATATCCGAAGCCGAATGAAGGTAGGGCTAATGCAAAGCAAATCACAACGGTAAAAACCATGTCAGACTCTCCATTCTACGGAGAAAGAAAATTCAAAGTCGCCAACGACAACCGACCTGCTTTCATCAAATCGGTTGGTGACAACAGCAATCTCTACGGCAATCTTGTATTCTCAGAGACAATGACTGCAGAAAGTCAGTATGGTATCTATAGCTTCCAGGCAATGCCATCCACAACCGTCAGTCCAGTGAAGACAGATGCTGGATTTAAGTCGAAGGCAGCTGTATATGCAAACGGCAAATACTACACCTTCTACATGGAAGAAGCATGGGGATGGGTGATGTATGCGGCATGCAGCATATATAATCCGGAAACATGGGAAGTGGAAAAGGTTCTGGAGCCTTCCACTGAGTGGGAGAACTATGTAAATTCGTCGGCTGTAACCTACGACGAGCAGACAAAGAAGATATATGCCGTGACAAGCGAGAACTACGGTGGTCCGTATATCCTTAGTACAATGAATGAAGAGGACGGCAACTTCAAGAAGGTTGCAGACCTGGAGCGTTCGTACCTCACACTGGCTGCTTCTCCTAACGGTGTTCTATACGGCATCTCCGACTTCGGTATGCTCTACAAGATAGACAAGACCACCGGCGCTTCAACACTCATCGGCGACACGAAGCAGAGACCGAAGTTCTCGCAGTCGATGACATTTGACCCGAATTCAGGACTGCTCTATTGGGGCTTTATGAACGATGACAGTTCTGCACTCTTTCAGGTGAACACTACAACTGCCACGGCATACAAGATCTGCGACATGCCGAATCACGAAGAGTTTATCGGACTGTACGTGAAGAAGGCTGAGATTGCAGATAAGGCTCCGATGCCCGTAACAGAACTGTCATTCAAGCCCAATGTAAACGGTGGCACCGTTGGCATTATCCAATGCAAGGCTCCAACAAAGGCTGCCGATGGCACTGCCCTCAATGGGCAGGTGAAGGTGAAGATTTGCTCAGGCGACGAGATACTGACGGAACAGACCGTGGCTCCAGGTGCTACAGTGAAGAAAGAAAACGTGTCTTTCGACGCCAACAAGCTCTACTCGCTCTTCGCGAACGCATCTAATGAAGCAGGACAGAGCAGCAAGGTCACAACTACCGTGTTCATCGGTAAGGACGTAGCAACATCACCGTCAAACGTGAATCTTACACTCAACAACAAGGTGGCAACCCTTACTTGGGATGCACCTACGGTGGGTTTAAACGACGGATATATCAATCCTGACGAAGTAACCTACAATGTGACGAGACTCATGGGCGATTCTTCTTCTACTGTCGTTGCCAAGAATATTAAGAATACGACCTTCAAGGAAACTCTGCCGAACACTACCGGAAAATACAGCTATACAGTGACTGCATACAGCAACGGCACTGAAGGCGGAAGCGCCACATCGAACGACGTGCTTTCTATAGGCGCGTGCGAACTGCCTTACTCGGAGAATTTTAGTGACGGAGATATGTGCAAGCAGCTCTACACTATTGTAGATGTGGACAACGACGGAGAGAACAACCAGGCCACATGGTTCTGGAAAGAAGACGAGAAACTCATGCAGTATTGTTCGAACGGCAAGAACAAGGGAAACGACTGGCTCTTCACACCGGCAATACACCTCGACGGAAAGCACATGTACAAGCTCAAGTTTGACGTCAATATGGGCGCGGCCTCGAACCTCAAGGTGACTGTTGGCAAGACAGCAACACCCGATGGGCAGACCGAAATAATCGATCTCAACGGGGTCTACGACACATGGCAGACAACACACGATACCACATTCACAGTGGAAGAGGACGGCAACTACTATATCGGTTTCCTCAACTACAGCGATGCAAGCAGCTCTTACCTCAATCTTTTCAACGTTAATATAGAGCAGGGCATAGAGTCGGACGTGCCGGAGGCTGTAAGCGAATTTGTCGTAGCGGCAGACCAGAACGGTGCCAACGCTGTCAATCTGCATTTCAAGGCTCCTAAAAAGTTGCTCAACGGAAAGGCTATCAGCGGCAGCATGAACATTCACATATACACAGTGAAAACGCTGGAGAGCGAGGATGGCGATGAGGAGAACACCGTGACCGAAGACACCGAGATAAAGAAACTCACCCTCGATGCAGGACAGCCTATATCATTTAAGGACGTAAAAGCAGTGAACGGCAATAATACCTACAAGGTTGTAGCAGAATACAATGGCAAGATGGGTATTGACGTGAGCAAGTCAGTATGGGCAGGATTTGACATTTCTGAACCAGTGAAAAATCTCAAGATCAAAACTGTTGACGGAAACATGCACGTGAAGCTCACATGGGAAGCTCCTGAAAAGGGCGAAAACGGCGGATACTTCAATATTAACGATATCTCATACACTATATGGCGCAGTTTAAGCAAGAATGACTTCACGCCTATTGCCACCAACATCAAGGACCTCACCTACACCGACACAAGCATAGAGGAGGAGGTGAAGGATATGCAGGAAGTGTACTATTATGCTGTGACAGCCGACAACAAGGCCGGTAGAAGCAAGGGCGCCACACAGTTCATTGGTGTCGGCAAGCCATACACGTTCCCCGTTGACGAATCGTTCTCGAACGGCCGTCTCAACCTTAATCCTTGGTCGTACAAGAACGTGCAGGGCTCTCTCGGATGGGAAACCATGCGATCTGACGACGGTGGCGGCTCGCCGCAGGACAACGACCGCGGATTCGTAAAGTTTACAAACAAGTGGGGAGAAAGTTGTGTTGACAGCCGACTCATCACTCCGGCTGTGTCTATGGAAGGCACTACAAAGCCTACTTTCAGCTTCTACATGTTCCATTGGGAAGCGAACTCTGTCGCATCTGACAACAAGCAGACAAAGCTTATGATTGAGGTAGCGCCGGACGGTGGCGACTTCGAAGAGCCTATAGACACATTCACGGCTGCAAACGATAAATACGGATGGGTAGAACACCGCGTATCACTCGAAAAATACAAGAACTGCAAATACATCCTGGTGGCCTTAAGAGGATACACCAACAACGATTGGATGTACTATTATGTGGACAATATTCACTTTGACGAACAGAAGGACAATGACCTGGCTGTGACAGCTTTCTCTGGACCGGAGAATGCAAACATCAACGACGACTGCGCTTTCTCTGTGACGTACTCGAACAGAGGAACCAAGAGTGCAAAGGACTACACCATAGTGCTGAAGCAGAACAGCGAGGTTGTCAGCACCATTGATGGCGATGAGATAAAACCAGGCGAGACCAAGACATTGGAACTTCATGCCAACGTTAATGCACCAACAGCAGGAAAGTCTGTAGAGTTCATGACTGAGGTGGTATATGATAAGGATGAGGATGTCGACAATAACTCTTCTGCTTATATATACACTGACGTGAAGGCTTCAAGCTTTCCTTGTGTAACCAATTTGAAAGCGAAGAAGGAGGGTAACGATGCGAACCTCACATGGACGGCTCCAGTCTTGCCTAAAACCGATGAGGCAACGGTAGACGGAATGGAAGACTACGATTCGTTTGCAATATCTGACTTCGGCGAATGGATTACTTATGACGGCGATAAGCTCGGCAGCGGCAAACTCAGCTACCTCCCGTACTTCGACTATCAAAACGATAACAAGGCATTCCAGGTATGGTGTCCGAAAGAACTCGATCTTGACGAGGAGTCGGCCTCTAACCTCATGCCCTACAGCGGAGACAAGTGCCTCATAGCATGGTATGCAAACATTAGTATGGATGGCGCACAGCCGTACAACGACGACTATCTTATCTCTCCGGCAATAAAGGGAGGCACCGAAGTGTCGTTCTATCTGAAGAAGGTAGACAAGAACATCTCGGGAGAGACATACGAAATCATGTACTCTACAACAACGCAGGATCCGTCAGCCTTCAATGTGCTCAAAGCCGACGAGGCTCCAAGCGAATGGCAGCAGGTCAAGGTCACAATGCCTGCAGATGCAAAATACTTTGCCATCCACTATACTGGAATACTCAAAGATGGTATTATGGTAGATGATATCAGTTATGTATCTGTGCTCTATGCTCTGTCTGTCGATGGATTTAATGTGTTCTGCAATGGCAAGAAGATAAACGGGGAAACTGTTAAATCGGCAAACTTTACCGACAAGAACATTGGCGAAGAGTGTCGTGGCTACCAGGTATCCGTAGTATATAATCTTGGAGAGTCAAATGCGTCTGATAAAGTATATGTAGGTAACACATCTGGTATCGAGGACATAACCGAGCTTAAGAGTGACAGTTATACAATATACTCTATTGATGGCAAACTCATTGGTAGAAATCTGAAGAGAATGCCAGCCCTCCACTCTGGTTCATACATCATCAATAATAAAAAGGTTGTTATCCGCAGATAGTAAATACGCATATTATTGCTGTCTGGTGAAACTTTTGCAAGCAACATAAATTAGGGCTGACACTTCTCACGAGGTGTCAGCCCTTTTGGTTATCTTTGTTTTTGCAATAAAAGATAAATTATTTTCACTTCAAATGTTGGATGAACCTTACTGTTCGGTAAAAGCGGACAGCAATATTTGTATCTATATGTGCTATAGCCGTAGCGGAGGTCTCCGGCCTCCGCAGCACGCAACAATACGTATTACTATCCGACTTGGTGCTGAGTGTGTACATTCTATGATTATACAATCGGACGGCGGACGCCGGCGAGACTGTTCTCGTAAGCGATGTCGCAGGCAAGACCGTAGCCACAGC
>OQVR01000303.1_pt1 | contig 21665 bp, 13 predicted proteins | sample 1691521 | NCBI WGS metagenome assembly OQVR01 (sample SAMN03418256, study PRJEB22391) | human gut metagenome | biome: human-gut; feature: organic feature; material: feces | host: Homo sapiens | place: Tanzania | collected 2013-01
TCAGTGGTGGTTCTAGTAGTTCTGGTAGCAGTTCTAGTGGATCATCAAGTTCAGGTACGGGATCTACGGGATCTGCAACTTGTCATTGTCATGCATGGAGAGGTTCTAGTAGTTCCTAAGGAGGTATTTATTAATAATGGCATTTAATTTAGAAGATAAAATAAAATGGTCTGAATTGGCTCCAAGTTTACAAAAAAAATTTACTGATATAGATTCTATAATCAAAGCAGAACATGATAAGACTATCAATCAAATGAGTAATGTTCGGACTACTATTTCAAGATCAGCACCAGCAAATCCAACTAATAATAAAGAATTATGGGCCGATGAAAAATATAGGGTTCTAAGATCATTTAGTGATAATTTTTGGGAATTTACTAGAGCTGGTTGGGCTACTCCAGGTACACCAGCACCAGATCCAGGAAGAGAAAATCCTGAAACTCCTGATATACCAATTACACCAGCTATTCCAACTAAGTATGAAATTACATTTTTAAATGCTCAATTAACTGCTTTTGGTGGAACAATTAATCCAGGATCTGAAACGGATAATGGATTTGGATGGGTTTATAGTTTTATAGGAACAAATCCAAAAGCACATATTAAAATTGAGAAGAGTCTTTCAACTAATAATTCATCAGATTTATTAGCTTATATATTAATTGCTATTGGTCAAAATTCTGATATTAATAGTAAAGAAAAAGCAAATGGTACTGTAGTTAAAATTGATGGGTCTAATTCTCAAAGAGTAATAGATATAGATATACCAGTTTCAACTGAACAATATATTGTTTTTGATGTGGAATCTAAATTTACTCAATTAACACAAATAAATCCTGGAGATATAGCATCTCCAGATGGTCCATTCATTAAATATGATAAAACACAATATCCATATGTTTATCCAGTAAGTAGTTTAGGAGCAGCTATAACACCAGCAGATAAACCTACTCCTCCATTTAACACTGTTAATGGAACAATTACTATCACTATAACATGCTCAGATGTACGATTAATTTAACAAAAAAAAATAAGCAGGTAGGTCATTATGACCTACCTGATTTTTATGTCTCAAAAAAGAAATGATGATCATCTACTAATATTTTATATTTATATTTGATATTGTTTCCGATTTTAATTCTATTAAAAAATGGTGGTTTAACATCTACAAACCATCTATCTTCTTTGAATAATTTTATTAAATCAGATCTAACTGAATTTGAATGTTCAAATATATATTTTATATTGATCATATCATCTTTATCTAGTTCATATTGACTTGAAATAAATACTTTCATTCTTATCATTCCTTATCTTGATTCTTCATCCATAAAGGATATGGATTATATACTTTGATTGATTCATATTCTTTTAGTTTTGTTTCTTTAGAGTTCTTGAATATTTTATTGCCATCTTTATCTTCTCCAATTTCCTCTGGAGAATATACTGTTTTCTCTGGTATAATTTTTTGAACTAAAGATATATTTGATTTCTCTCTAAATCCTAATGGTAATTTTCTTCCAGTCTTAAGATATGTATTTATAAATTCTTTAGAGAAATTTATCATATCTTTAGCATTAGAATTGTTAAATTCATAATTATCCATCAGCATTCCAGATTCGAGTTTACTAATACCAGTAGTTTCTGATATAATATTTCCCATCATATTTCTTATTGACTTTGAAGGATTATAAGTTCCTACTAAACCATTATTATTATAAATAGAAACTTCATAATCTTTATCATTTAAGATAGCTTTCATTACACTTACTTCATCTCTAATAGATCTGGTATTATAACGATTACTATCTTCTGTATTTTCTCTTTCTTGTTTTATTTCATTTATTAAATCTTTAACTTTTTGCATTTTTCCTCCTTAATAAGAAAAAAAGAATACCCAGTTTCCCAGGTATTCTTTTTATGAATAAAAATTTCAAATTAGATATTCCTACGACTTATTCTTCTTAGGAATAAATACAACAGGATATATCTTTTTAAATATTTTTTTAATTTTTGCTTTAGGGTTCTTCTCTAATAGATCTCTTATTTGTTCTCGATCTAATCTACTTATTTCTTTTAAAAATTCAGATTTTTCCACATAATTCCTCCTTTATTATTTCCAATTCTTCCTTTTAAGCCTAGTTTAAAATGATGTCACTCTCTTAATTAATCTTAAAATCGATTCAAATAACTTATCCCATACCGATTTCTTATCAGCTCGTAATTCGATATAAGTATCATTCATATTCTTCATTAACTTCTTATCGGAATAATATGAACAAACAACTTTATATTCTTTAAAATTAAAATATTTAGATTTTAAAACTAATACTTCCTGTTTTTCATCAATAAGTTCATTATAATCCATAAATCTATAGAATTCAGGATTATTAGGACAATAATCACATTTTCTTATATGACTAACTATCTTATGATCATATGGTCCATAAATCTTTAAATAAAAATTCTTAAAGTTCTTTAATACAGGTCCTCCCTCTTCTTCACTTCTCATAGCATCTTCATCAGCTAGAGATAAAATTCCTTCAGATAAATCTTTTGCAGTCCATCCTTCTTCTAACTCAAATCTTCCAATACAAAATCTACCAGTGTCCAGTTTCATAATTCTCTCTCCTTATTAATATAAAAATAAAAATAATATAGACTAAAAGAATCAAAGAAGAAGAAATGTATTATTTCTCCTTCTTCAGTCTTCATAATAATAATATATTTATATAATTATTATTACTTATTCAATTCGAAGTTACTGACACATTTTAATAATATGAATTTTATAAAATAAATAGAAGAAAGTGAGGAATAATTAATGGCTATTTTTTTCGATGAGGCTAAACCATTAAAACTTTATAATGGTTCATTCTATTATCCAATCGATTTAAAAGATAGATTTCATAATAGTATCGTTTATTTAATGACTCCTAATATTCAATCTAGTATTAATGTATTGAATCATCCATTAACTAAGTATAATCAAAAACAATTCTATTCATTCTTTATGGAAAGAAATATTGTTTATATACTTCAGAATAATATGATTCAAAGCGTGAATAGAAATAATGAAACTGCAAATCAAGATTTTAGTTTATCTGAAGCAATGAATTATAATGATAACAATGAATGTGTTATTACTGAAAATGCATTGATGATGGATAATGGTGAATATAAGACTAGAATGTTCTTCAATGATTTCGTAGATGAATATTTAGAAGATAATTTATTATCTGAGGCTGATGAAACTTTTAGAACCAAATTTGGTTCTTATAATCTTTCTAAGATATTTGGTAAACTTTTATTCAAAGATAGAATGAAGTCTCAGCAAGATTGTATTAAATTCTATAATATGGTTAAAGAACAAGTTCCTTATATTAAATTTACTTATACTGATTATAAGTTATATAAAAATAGAAACTTATTCTATGATTGGTCTTTCTATAATGAACTTTATTTCAATAAACAAAAGTCTATATTTAAACATGGTGGAGATAGAGCATTAGATGTGTTCTTTGGTCTTATTAATAGATTCGTTATGGATAGAAGATTCTTAAATAGTTATAAGAAGAGAACTATAGTAGTACCAGTTGGTGATTGGTGCAATACTAAAGAAGCTAAATCTAATCCTTTCGATTTCCATGAATTTATCACACCTATTTCTTTATTTACAAGAGAATTTAAAGTAAATCCTTATATATTTAAAAATTGGGATTGTGATATAGTTTTCTTGGCAGATAAGGGATTCTTTAAATTAGATCTTGAAGAATTTAGTCCTCATAAAGATTTGAATAGATTTAGATCTTTGATTGTTAATATTCTTAGTGATAATTATACAAATTCTGAATCTATTAATTATGATTCTAAACCTGTTATAATCAATCAATTAGCAGATAGATTATCTAAAGGTGGTATAGAGATTCATAATCTTACTGGTGGAACTGGAAAATTCACTAAAGATGATTTAGAACAAATGGGTTTACTAGATAACCCAGATGCTGGTGATAGTGATGTTAAGAAAGCAGCTTTAGTTAATCAATTAGATAAGATTGCGTCTAAGTCTACTAATACAAAAGATGCATTAAAAGATTTAGAGAATAATGATGATAGTGAAGAAAAAGAATTAATCAAAAATCTTCTTATAAATATTCAGTCTGAAGATGGGGTTAAAATGAATCAGGCTAGAATAGATAGGATGAATAATTCAAGAAAAGAATTATTGGATAAGCAAATTAGAGGTAAGTCTATTAAAGATTTATTAAAACAATTTGAATCTAATAATGATCTTAAAGAAGAAGCATTACCAATAGATTCTATTGATGATAGTTGGAAACATCTTAAATTTACTAATTTTAATCATCAATATACTAAAGAAGATATGGATGCAGATATTGTAGCTGTATTTAATCATTTCAATCATGTAACTCATCCAATGAATGTATTATTCTTAGATGCACAGAATACTTCTACCGCAGAGGATTATATTGATACTTGGACTGTAAAATATGAAGATGCTGAAACTGGTAAGAGATTTACAATAGTATTAGATTTACCAAGAATGATTAATGATAGATTCATGATGCTTCGTGGTAATGAAAAGGTACTTATTTCTCAATTTATGCTTCTTCCAGTTATTAAAACAAATGAAGATGAAGTTCAGATGGTATCTAATTATAGTAAGATATTTATAAGAAGAAAATCTCCATCTGGTAAGGGTAAATCAAATGTTGTTGTTAATAAACTCATGAGAGCTTTATTAAAATATAATGGTAATGAATTTAGAGTTGTAGAAGGAGATAATTCCAAAGTATGTTCTAAATTCGTACTTCCAATAGATTATATTGATCTAGCTTCTACGTTTAATAGAATTGAATTTAAAGATGGAAGTTGGATAGATTTCAATATGCAATCACTACAGAAATATCCATTTAATAAAGATATATTGCCACCATCTGATAGAAAATTATCAGATGAGGAAATATCTAAAAAGTATTTAGGTATTTATGTAGTTAAAGGAAAAAGATTACCTATAGCTGGTCCAGATCTTGAAAGAAATATTGGATATTATATTTATAATACTATTAAATTCAAAGATCAATCTGGTGAATTCCAAAAGCTATTTAAATCTATATCTCCATCAAAGAAATTGATGTTCTCAGAAGCATCTGTAATGAATATGAAAGTACCAGTAATCGTTGTTTTATCTTATAATATAGGATTACAAAAGGTTTTGGATAAACAAGGGGTAAAATATCATTTTTCTGAAACTCGACCAACTAAATTAGAATATAATGAATCTTATATTCCATTTAGTGATGGATATCTAAAATATGAAACTTACAATGATGCTGATGAATTATTGATGAATGGTCTGGCTCAATGTGATACATCAGAATTTTCTATTAAAGAAATCAATACCAAAGATATGTGGCTTTCTATCTTGGATGATTTTGGTGGTAGAATTAAGGGTGACGGTCTTGATAACTTCTATGATTTATTTATGGATCCAATAACTCAAGAGATTTGTAAGAATATAAATATTCCATCTGATTATGTTGGAGCAATGCTATATGGAAATAATTTATTAACTGATAATAAATTTAATAAGCATACAGATATTACTGGTAATCGTTTAAGAACCAATGAGATAATTGTTGGTCACTTATATCATGTATTAGCTGGAGCTTATGGAACTTATAGAAATCAAGTAAAGAGAAGCAAAGGTACTGCTACTTTCTCTGAGAAGAGATCTGCTGTTATAGATTCTATTCTAACACATGATCAGACTTCTTCTGACTTATCTACATTAACACCATTATTAGAAGCTGAAGCTGCTAATAAAGTAACATTCAAGGGATTATCTGGTATGAACTCCGAAAGAGCTTTCTCTATTGATAAGCGTACATATGATGATTCTATGCTTGGTGTAGTAGGTATCTCTACTGGTTTCGCTTCTACTGTTGGTATTAATCGACAATTAACAATAGATGCTAGTATTAAGAATAAGAGAGGATTTATCTCTCCTAAAAAGCCAAAGGAATTGGGTAATACTAATACATTCTCTATGATGGAAGCATTATCTCCAATGGCAATAAATCACGATGATCCATTTAGAACTGCAATGGCATATACCCAAACATCTCAGCACCAAATGACAGTTAAAGGAATGATGCCATCTCTTATTACTTCTGGTGCAGATCAGGCTTTACCGTATCTTACTTCTAATAAATTCTCTTATAAGTTTAGGGGTCAGAGTGGTCATATAAAAGAAATTACAAATGAATATATTATCGTAGAAGATGATAAGACCAAAGAATGTGATTTCATTGATATAAGAGAAAGAGTTAGAAAGAACTCTGATGGTGGATTCTATCTTACTACTAAATTAGATCCTGTTAATGGATTAAAGGTTGGTAGCAAAGTAAAATACAATGATATTTTAGCATATGATCGTGGATCTTATTCTCCATCTATATCTTCTAATAAAAATCCTCAAGATATATCTTATAATATAGGAACTATTGCTAAAGTAGCAATAATGAATACTGATATGGGATTCGAGGATTCTTGTGTAGTTGATGAGTATGTTTCTGAAGCTCTTTCTACAGAGCTATGTTTCTTAAAAGAAGTAAATCTAGATAGGAATGCCAATGTATATAATCTAGTTGAACCTGGTCAAGAAATACAAGCAAATGATCCATTATTAGTATTCCAAGATGCATTTGATGAAAAAGAAGCAAATGAATTACTAAGAAAAATTTCATTAGACCAAGATGAAATCTCTGATATAGCAAGAAAGAAATTACGTTCTAAAGTTGCTGGTGTAATTCAAGATGTTAAGATTTATCGTACTTGTGAATTAAAAGATCTATCTCCTACTTTAAGAGCTATTTGTGAAAAGTATGATAAAAAAATCAATAAACTAAAATCAGTGATGAAGAAGAATAAGATAGATAAAGAATACGAATTAGAGTCTACGGGTAAATTAGCACAGCAAGGTAAATTAAAGAATCTTGATGGTGTAAGAATAGAGATATATACTAAGACTAAAGATACATTTGGTTCTGGAGATAAATTAGTATTCTATCAGGCTCTAAAAGGAGTTGCTTCTTATGTAATACCTAAAGATGTTGCTCCATATACAGATTATCATTCTAATGAAACTGTAGGTTCTTTCTTATCAGTTACTGGTGTATTTAAACGTATGGTTCCAAGTGCAATATCTTATGGATTACTAACTAAATTATTAATAGAATTATCTAGACAATCTCAAGAAGATTTAGGAATTAAATGGAAACCAATTCAAGAAATTATGACCTCAAATAAATAAAAGACAGTTTTATCCCCCTATACCAATTAAGGTATAGGGGGATAATTCTCATTTTTAGGAAAGAAACTTTATAAAGATAACAATAGAAAAGTGAAATAGTAATTTATTTAAAATGCACTAGTAGGATGCTTATGGGAATTCAAAAACTTATCATTCAAAGTTTTTAACGGAAACTATTTCACTTCTCTATCATTATTAAATAGTCTGGTTTATATTAAAAAATAACTTTATCATAAGTCTGATGGAAAATATCAGGCTTACAAGGATATAACTCTCCCTTTACTTCCCGAATAATATAGTCGCCATAATCTCCTCTATGGTCACCCTCTAATGTATGAATAATACAATAATTAGGTGTAGCTTCCTTAACCATATCAGATTTAGAAAACCACTCTGGAATTGGTTCAAAACCATATTTAAATGCTTCAATCTCTACTGGTCTCTTTTTGTACTTCATTTAAAAGTCCTCCTTCAATTTTATCATTGATAATTATATTTCCACCTTTAACTCTTTTAATAGTTCCAATAGATGTTTCAATATAATATTCATCATCTAAAGTATCTTTAATATTAATCTGAGTTAAAAATTGTGGGTATATATGAGTTAGTAATTTAGATACCAACTGTTCTATAGTGATGTCTTCACCATTATAAATACATTTCTCAATCTTACAATTCTCTACAGTCATTTGTTTATCTAAAAGAATTTTATTTAAAGCATCTAATTCATTTCTGATATCATCACCATATTCTTCTTCTCTACTAGCAATTATATCTTGTACCATATTCTCTTGGAATTCTTCTTGGTTATCATCAATATTCTTATTCATTACTTTAGATAGACATTCTCCAACATATTGAGATAAAACGATATTTTCTATTGCTTTATTAAATTCAAGAAGATTATTCTTATCAAATGAACTTTTTATTTCTTTTTCTCTTTGTTCATTTTCTAATTGATATTTTTCAAAATCCTTTAATAAGTATTCATTATATACTTTGTTGAAATAATCTATATTCTCTGAAATCTTGTTAAATTGCTTAATAAGAAATATCTCTCCATTGGAAGTGATTAAATAAAATTTTAAGGTAAAAAAAATTTTATCATCATTTCTAAATATATCATCTAATAATTCTTTTATCTTTCTAGCTAATTTTATTCTAACCTCATTATTTTGAATAAATGAAAAATTAGAATATGAAATTAGATTAATTCCTTCATCTTCAGAATTAGTATTTGTAGAAGTAATATTAAAATCTTCAATTCTTTTCTTTAATATTCTTACTAAAGAATTAGTAGATAAATATGTATTAGTTCTACCATAATTTTCTGTAGCAGAATAGAAAGTATCAAAATCTTGACTAAAACAAAAAATACAATAATTTAGCATTTTATAATTCCTCCCTAAGAATTATTTTTCCTCTTTATCCTTCTTAAATAATAATTACATTATTATTATATATAAGTGAAATTTATATTACTTTTATAATTTGAAAATAGGTTTAGGTTTCACATTAAATTAATAGTATTTAATATAAAAAGGAGATGAGAGATATTATGGATTTTTCACACAAGAATCATAGTGAAGATATTATGAAATGTTCTTTAAAAATAGATCCTTTGATAGCATATAATCTTTATCCATTATATTGTAAAGTAAGATTAGCCCCTCTAGATTCTTATAATAGAGATATCTTTAATTGTTCTATAGAAATTCCTAAAGTTGAATATATTCCTATTATTGGTAGTTCATCTGAAATAGATTCTACTATTAGATTAGAAAAAGATAAAATATCATCTGATATAAATAATACAGTTTGTTTTGATATGTCTATAGTTCCAGCTAAAAAGGAATTTGATAATACTTGTTCTTTAACCAACTCTGCTCATAATCATGAATTTCAATCAACTTTAACAGTTCCATTTAAATATGAACCTGGATCTGGAGAACAACAACCTGGAGGAACGCAAAATAATGAAATAAATAATACTGTTAAGATAGAAAAGGATAAATTTGAAGGAGATAATAAAGCTTCTATAAATAATAAAGTATTCTTAAAATATGATAGATTAAAAACTGAATTAGAGAATACTGTTAAAATAGAAAAGATCAATACTAATTCTGATATTGATTGTAATACTAAATATGAAGTTGATAAAACTACTAATGATATAGATTGCAAAATAACTTTGTTTAAATATGTACATGATATATCTTGGAATAATGTAATTAAAGTTCCTTCATATAGAGGGTTCTATACTATACCTTGTGAGATTAACGTAGTCAATGGTAAAGATTATTGCTTCGATGCTATTATGAAAGTAATTAACAATGCAATCTCAGATTTAGATTGTAGTGTTAAGATAGAGAAAGAAACAAGCGAATCAGAAATAGATTCTTCTGTAAAATTAGTACCATCAATAAATGAAGATATTTCAAATTCTGTAACACTTAAGAAAATAAATACTAGAAGAGAAATAGATTGTACTGTAAATAGTATAGGAAGTATTGTGATTGATTTCAAATCTACTATTATTGTCGAACCTCCAAAGATAGTTCCTATAGAATTGAATGAAGAGTTTAAATGTAATATGATTACTGGTTATAATGAAACTCATGATATAGAAGCTAATATGGAAGTTGTTATTCCAACAAACTTAAATGTTGATTTAGATTTTACTTTAACAGTATTACCTAAAGCAAGAATAGGAATATTAGTAGATCCATTATGGGATTATGAACCATATGTACTAAAATCTTCATTACTAACTCTTTTTGATAAATATTTCCAAAAGGTTTCTCTATCTATTGTTTATGGTGGTAATAAACGATCTGATTGGGATATTGAGCATCTTGGATATGTTTACAAATATCATCTGATTAAAGTTCCTATTTGTCTCAGTAAGTTAAAACGTCAAGAGACAATAGAATCTATTCAACATTTTATTCATCATTTATTTGAAGATAAAATCGATAAGATATTTATCTTTATGAATGATTTTACTTTTGCTAGATCTTCTGTATTTAAACCATTAATAGATCTTTGCATTATAAATAAAAATGTTCCATTAACTCTTATTAACTCTGCTGGTGAGTATTTAAATTTCAATGAATATTATCAAGAAATTACTAATAGATCAGATGCTACTAGTTTGAGTAAACTAATATTTAGAGATATGATAGATTATAAACCAAATAAACCAAGTGATGTTCAACATCCATATGACCATTCAAATAAGAAAATAGTATATTAATCACAATAAAAGAAGATACCAGATATCTGGTATCTTCTACATTTTTGACTTTCATAATTAACTATTTTATTTACTTATTTATAATATGGTTATTTTATATTTTTTAGAAAAGAGGAATCCAAATGAATCTATTTAACTCAATCAAAAACATGTTTAATTCCGAGAAGGAAGAGGATAAATCAATTTATAATGATTTATTAAAAGAAGCTAATAAGCCAATAAGTGTAGATATTCTTGATATATCTCCAAATATTTATTTAGCTTGTAGAGCTTCTAAGATTTGTGTTGGAAAAACAGTTACTGGTACTCTAGATGAGAGGATTAACTATATCTCTAAGGTAATTAATAAGGGTCATGAAAGTGTTATTGAGCATTCCAATATTATTTCTTTAATGAGTTTTGATGATTCTAGAGTTGCCAATTCAGATTGGTTAGAATTATTATCTAATATGAAGTTTCTAAATACTGTTATTAGAAATCATGATGGAAAAATTTATGTTCTTATTGGTGGTTCCATAAGAGCATATCTTCATGTTCTAAGAGAAACAAATATAGATAATACTATTTTACCATATTTTAAAAATATTATTTATTCTTCCATAGAAAAGGTATTTTTAAAATCTGTAATTAGTGAAGGACTCCTAGAAGAAGATAGATGTACTTATTATCCTAATTCTACTGTTGATTTAGTTCCTTCTTCTATGACTCAATTTAAGAATGAGAAAGAGAAGAAAGAATTAGAAAATTCTGTAAAAGATAATTATGATGCTGTAGCTAATTATATAAAGGACCCAGTAGAAGTACAAGGTGATTATTGTGATCTAGTATTCAATAATGATCCTTTTGATATTTTTCTAAATGTTAAGAACTTTGGATTCTCAATAAGAGATGTATATAAAGTTGCATCTATTACTTTTGTTTTCCATGATATCTCTAGATCTTGTGCTAATCAATTAGTCCGTCATCGTAATGCTGTTACTCAAGAATCTCAAAGATACGTAACTAAGAGATATAGAACAGAAGATGATTTTGTAAATCCAATTAAGATGCAATTAGAAGATAGATATAAGGATACTTCTAAGACTGTTATCAATAAAGCATTAAATATTGATGTATTTGAAAGTTATAGATATCTGATTTCTGGTGCTATATTCAAAGAAGATGCTAGAGCATTTTTGCCAATGAATGTAAAAACTACTCTTATGATGACCTTTACTTATTGGAACTTTGCTAAATTCTTAGATTTAAGATTAGACAAGGCTGCTCAATTAGAAATTAGACGAATGGCTAAGTGTGCAGCAAATTTAGTATTTGATTGTAGTGATGATATAGAAATCAATGATTTTATAAAAACAGTCAATGAAAATGGTTATAAAGATCATCAAACAACTCCAATATTACCAGAAGATATTGACGAGATATTAGAAGAAAAAGAAGAAATCAAACCAATGCAAATTAATCCAGAAAATGCTGGAGAATTAATTAAGAAGAACGAAGAACTAAAGAAAATAAAAGAGGATGAAATCTAATGGATTTAAATTCTAATGTATTTGAACAAACTAAATCAAGAATCGATAAAGCTGATATTCAAAATGAGCTTGATTGCATTCAAACTATAGTTTTGAATATTTCTGAGTATTGTTCTTTAAAATGTTCTATGTGTCCAAGAAGTGCTGGTTATCCAAATAGAAGAACTTATATGAATCCTTTAACTATATTGAATATTAAAAAGAGATTACAAGATATAAATTATAAAGGAACCATATCTATTTCTGGAATGGGAGAACCATGTGAACATCCAAAACTAATGGAGTTATTAAGAATTCTTACTACAAATTCACATTATGAACCAAAGTATAAAATTAAATTATTAACTAATGGTATTCCAAATGTGAATTATCGTAAGATTGAAAAAATGGGAATTAAAATATTAGTTTCAGTTCATGATAATAAATCCATTGGTTATCTAAAAGAAAAGTTTAAAAATACTTCTGCTATTTTAAGAGACCATGATCCTCAATCATTATTTACTGAATTGAAAATTACAAATAGAGCTGGTTATATGGATTCTGGAGAGATACAGACTGGTTGCTGTAATTATCCTTTTTATAAAATGATGATCGATATAGATGGATCTTATTTATTATGCCCAGAAGATTGGGATAGAGTTACTAAGAAAAGTGAAAATAATGTTCACACGAAATCAATAAAAGAATATTTTATTGATTATCTAAAAGATATCAAGAAAGAATTAATAACAAATGGAAGATCCAATTTAACCCCTTGCAATAAATGTAGCATGAATGGATCATTGATGGGAGGTAAAATGGTTGAATACTTCAAATCTAAATACTGTTAAAGAGAGAGTAGATTTTATTTCTCAAAATAAGAATCTTAGTCTAGAAACACCATATACTACTTGCAAAATAGAAGTTTGCGGTATCTGCAATATGAAATGTCGTTTTTGTTATGAAAATATCTTAGCTAATAATAATATAAGACAAAAATTCATATCAATAGAAGATTTTAAATTAGTATTAAAAGTTCTTAAAGAGAAGGTTCCTTCTCTTAAAGAAATAGGTCTATTCTATATGGGTGAAGCAGGATTGAATCCGAATTTGCCAGATATGTATAAATTATGCAAAGAGGAAGGATATTTTACATATTTAACAACTAATGGATTATATATTACAAATATTTTACCAGCTATTGAATATATAGATAGTTTGAAAGTTTCTTGGAATTATAAGAATTTCTTTGACTTCTCTTATAAGACTGGTTTAAAAAGTATCGTATCTTATAAAAATATAAGAACCAGTACTTATGAATTACAAAAAGAGTGTCATAAGTATAATAAGAGACTTACAGTATCTACAATATTAGATCCTAATGATACTAAAGAAGATTATGAAGCTGCTTTAAAAGAACTTTATTATGATGATCATTATTGGATTCCATTACAAACTCAAGGTGGATATAAAAATACAGGTTCTGATGGAGTAATTGGAGAATTTGATAATGTATCTACTCCAATTCCATGTTGGTCTTTATTCAAAGGAATTTATATTGATTCTGATTTAAATATTAGAACTTGTTGTTATGGTCATACAGATGAGTTCATTATTGGTAATATTAAAAATAATCCAAATTTTAACAAAGATGTATATAAATCTCAGCATCTCAAAGGAGAAATTCCTGAGATTTGTAAAAATTGTTTAAAACATTCTATCTAAATATCAAAGGAGAAATCAATTATGCAAGCAAACAATGAACAGAGAACAACCAGAAATTATCGTAATTCTTATCCAAAGAGTCGTTTTAGACCAAGAGCAATTTCTTATGTGAAGAGATTTAAAACCTTTGAAGAAGGTTTTTCTGAAATTATTAAGTATAACCCAGAATTAAAGAATTATTGTGGACGAGATCCTATTGTCGTTGATGTTATCGCAGCAATGTTAAATTCTGTTAAGGACAATATTCCTACTACAGATAATTCCAACTATCCAAATACTCTTTCTTTAAGTATTGATGCTAAAGAAGTTGGTTTTAAGACTGATATTAATATTGCTATTGGTTGGAGAACTGAGTATTTCTTTAAGGAAGGAAAAACTTATTATAACTTTAGAATTTCTTTCTTTACTATTCCTTCTTATAAGAAATCTATTATTGAAGAAATGATTCAATCTGGTTGGAAGAAGATTGAAAGTGGTGAATATCGTAGTCATTTTTGGGATAAGACTTCTGACAAACCTAATATGAGAAAAAAGCGTAGATTTCATTCTGATTCTCAAAAGATTAGCACTGTTCCAAAAGAGAGGCAAGAATCTGTAGATCTGCTTCCAGATTCTGATGATGAAATTGAAAAGGTTTCTGTAAGTAACCATATTAATAACATTCGTAATATGGAAACTGAGGATATTGGAGCAATTCCTGCAAACAACAATCCTGTTGAAATTGCTCCTGAGGATACTTTTGAGGTTAAAGATGAAATTTCAATTGAGGAAGAAGTAGTTGAAGATACCGCTAAGGTTGTCAAGGAAGTTCCAAGTGATGTTAAGGCTCAAGCTCAAGCATTTGATAATCCAAAAGATTCAGTTGTTAAATCTCCAGTAAATGGAACTTATATTGTTACACATAATAATAAAACAAATGTTATCAATATGAATGATCCAGAGAATGAAAATAATATGGGTATTATTATTGATAGGGAGAAAAGAACTGCAACATACCCAGATGGTGCAGTTTTTAACCTTAATTTTTAAATCAAGTTGCCGATCGATTTAAAAATAATTTGTTTTAAGAAAATCCACATAGATTGTATATCCTTTCTTCTAACTTTATTTTATGCAAAACCCCATAGGTCTTAATTGACCTATGGGGCATTTTATTGCTAGAAACATAACAATAATCTAGACTTATTTAGTTGAAGAAAGGAGGTACTTTATTAATTATGGCTAGTAATGATAGCAATAGTATCGTAAGTTATCTTAAAAGAGTTGGTAAGTCTGTGGCATTTGCTGGTAAAGAAGCATTTAAAGAATATATGCCACGTACTACTTCTTTAATAGATAAAAACGAAGACTATGTAAAATCTTTATATCAAGATATAAGCCGAACAGCTCAAGAAATGAGACAAGTAGACAGAATTAAAGATAGTGCTCTATTCTCTACTTTAAATGATGGTTGGAGAAACCTCAAGACCAGTTTAAAAACTGGTAATTTCTATGATGAAGAAAGAGCTGATGAGGCTGAGCAAGAAGCAGCTTTTGCTATGATGGATTTCATGGATTCCATGGGAGGAGGAGAATCAGAGTCTATTCAAAGCCAAATGGATGGTAATGAAGAATCTGCTGATAATACTCAAATACGTGGAGTTCCAGAAATCACAAAAGGTGATCAATTAGTTGCTACATATACTGGAAAGCAAATTAAAGCAAGTACCAATGCCATTTCAAAAACTATAGCTAATTCTGCTGATTTAAATTATCGTGCTACTAAACTAACTTCAAATCTTCAATTAAGAGCTTTACAACAACAAGCTTCAGTGATGATTAAAGGGTTTAATAATATAGATAATGGTTTTCGAGCATTAGCTTCATTCAATGATCAAGTTATGCAAGTTCATATTCAAAATAGTAGATTATATTTTGAAACTATGACTGGAATACAACAAGAAAACAATGCGATATTGAAAGAAATGTTGGATATCCAACGTAAAACTTATCAATCTTCAATTAATCCACCAAATCAGAATGAAGTAAACCCATCTGAAATATCTGGTTTATTTGATAATGGTGAATTTAATCTTCAATCTTATTTTAAAGCTGTTAAGGGAAGAGCTAATAATACACTTCCTGGTATGTTATTTAATGCTCTATCTGCATTACCAGCAGCTCTTGGTACAGTTTTAGCAAATCCATTACACCTTATTACTAAAAAAGGTATAGAATTTCTAATAGATGATAATCTCAAAAAAGCTATAACTAAATTTGATGATTCTATAAATTCTTATATAGAATCTGGTTTGGTTAAGATGGCGAACTATGCTAAAGATAATAAATTAACTGGTGGTATATTTCAATCTTTAGCTGAAGTATTTGGATTTAAAGAGAACAAATTTAATATCAAATCAATTGATACTTCTAAGTACAATAAAGGGGCTATGCAATGGAATGGTATAGCTCAACGTGCATTAGTAGAAGTAATTCCTGGTCATTTAAGAAGAATAGAAGCCGCAATGACTGGAGATTCTGAAAGAGTATATGATTTCAATAGTGGTAAATGGACTACTATGAGAAGTATACAAAATATCCAAAAAGATTTGGATAGAAAATATATTGGTTCTGCAATGAAACCAGTAAAGGATGAATTATTAGCTAGATTCGGCGGCTCTAAAGATAATACTAAACAAAGAAGAATTCTATCCGCTGCATTTGATGAATTTTCTCAAGGTGTTGCTAAACGTGGAATGATCGATTTTGATCATATCCAAAAGAATAAATCAAAATATGGATCAGATGAAGATCTTGTTAATTTTATTTTATTAGCATTAAAGTCTGGTGCAATAGATCAAAGTGCTATAGTTCAAACAACTAGCAGATTATCTCAAGCTGCTAATGGAATGAAACAAGAAACAAACTATATGAATGCTTCTCAGCAATCATTGTTGAACGAGTATTTAAATAATTCATATAGTGATAAATATGCTAGAGGAGTAAATTCTTTTAATAACAATACAATGTATAATCCAGAGACTGGAGATCGTATTGAATATAAGGGATACTCTCCTCAATTTAGTTTAGATCAAATTCAAGATGAAAGAGGTAATACTCTTTATGATTATCAATTCAATATATTAAATGCAGTAACTTCTATAAAAGATTATTTGATTGGTAAGAAAACTACATTTAAGAATAAAAAGCAGAAATATAAAACTATTACTAATACAAGTCAACCTAAAATTTCAACTCCAGAAATAATTGATAATAGTATTCTAAATCAAAATAATAATGATCAAACAACCAATAATAATGTAAATGAAGAACCAAAACAACAACCTATTCCAAAAAGAGGCAGATATGGTACTTCTGATCGTCTATGGAATATATTAAATAGAAATGAAGCTAGATATAAAGTAAACGAATCTCTAGAAGTAGATTTCGACAAAATGAGACAAGATCCAGAATATAGAGATCTTGTAATTGCTAATATAATTAGAACTGGTAAAGAAGCTGTAGAAGTTCGGGAAGAGGAAGATAAGGAATCTTTATTGGAACGATTTTCTAGAAATTTAAAAGATTTAGCAGACAATGATGCCGTTAAAGGTTTCGTTGGTGAAGGAAATATAAACTCTATTCAAGAAAAAGCAGAAGAGCTGAGAGAGAAAGCTAACAAAGCAAAAAAGAAAATAACTGGTGGGGATGAAGAAGAAGGAGAAGATGGAGAAAAGAAAGAGAAATCATTCTTATCTTCAATGCTTGATGCTGCTACTATTGCGGATAAATTTAGAGTTCTTTCAGATTCTGTAAACTTTATTTATAAATCTCCTCAGACTCTATTAACCACTGTTATATCTACTGCTGATAAATTTATCTATGATTTCTTATTTGAAAAAGAAAATCAAGAAAAAGATGAGAATGGTAAACCAATTAAAGGATTTTTCCAAAAAGTAGAAAATACCTTCTATAAAGTAGTAGATAATTTTAATAATAATTTCAACAAATGGATGAAAAAATATTTCAAAGATGGAGCATCTGGTATTGCTGGATGGGCTAAAGAAGCACTTGAATTAGCTGGTTTTGATGTTAATGATTCCATTAAAGAAATAAAAGAATTCAAAAAGAATGCAACTGAAAGTATATTTAATGCTGGAAGAAGTATTTTTGGAGTAGTAAAAGATTCAGTTAGTGGAACTGTCCAAGATGCTCTTTTAACTAATAAAGAAGTTAAAGAAACTATAGATGAATTAAGAGAAACAAATAAAAAAGAAATGCCATCTTATTTGGCAAATTCCCTGCATCAATTTATGGAAAATAGTGATACAGGAGAAGAAAAAGTAGTCAATGCTAATAATAACAATGAATCATCTAATGAAAAACCAAAATCTGTAGATAATACTACTAATACTAAAGAAGATACTAAACCAGAACAAAAAGAAGTTACTGAAGATAAAAAGAAAAAATCAAAAGAGAAAGAATTTAAAAATAAGAAAGCTAAGAAAAAAGAAAAGCAAGAGCAAAAACAAACTTTCACTGACGGGTTAAAATCCTTGATGAGAAATTTATCTTCCCAAGTTCAAAATGATTTTGGTGACGATGATATCCCAACAAGAGCTTATGGTATTACTAAAAATACTAAGTATGGTTTAGCAGTAGTTGGTCCAGGTGAAGCCATTATCCCAGCTAATCTAAATCCATGGAACCCAAATAGAGAACATGCAGATTTGCGTTCTCAAGCTATAAATGAATCAACTTATAAAGAAAGATTTGTTCAAAAATTAAAGAATAATGTTCTCCAGAATTTGGTTTCTGGAGCTGGTCAATATGCTGAAGGTAGTCCAAATATTACAGAAGAGAATAATGAAGAAGAGAAACCTGTTAGAAAGAGAAATTTCAAGAGTAAACCTGGATTGTTTACAAAGGGACTTCAAAAAATAATGGGTATCGAAGAGCCTGAGTTTACTGATAGTGAATATCATAAACAGGACTTTATTAAAAATGCTGTATATCAGATTCTTCAAGAATTATATACTGCTTCAAAAGAAGATATCACTTTATTTACAGATGAAAAGAAAAAGAAAGAATTTCTTAAGAATTCAACTAAGAAATTATCTGATAAGTACAAAAAGAAAAAGATTGATTTCAATTCAAAAGAATTCCAAACTGCTATTAATCATGTAATATCTACTGGTAGCTTCCTTGATGAAGGAGCCGATGAGAGAAATATATTATTTGACTTAATAACCAATGCTGGTTATACAGGTCAATTTGATTCTATAAAAGAATCTAGAGAAAAGAAACAAGCTAGACGTAGTGGATTATTTAATGGATTATCTCAATTCTCATTAAGTGCTTTAGGTACAAATCCAGAGAAAGCATTAAAAGATACAAATAAATTTGTTCAAAAGAATATGGGAGATATCACTTCAGGTGGTATAGGTGGTGCATTAGTCGGATCTATTTTTCCTCTTGGTGGTCCACTTATCGGTGCTGTAGCTGGTTCTGCTGTTAATTTAATCAAAAACAATAAGAAATTCCAAAACTATATGTTTGGTGATGAAGTAGTCGACGAAAAAGGAAATAAAACTAGAAAAGATAATGGTATCTTCTCTAGAAAGTTTATTGAAAGTATTCAAAAATATATACCAGATGCTCAGAAATATGGTATAACTGGAACATTGGCTGGATTAGTTTTACCATTTGGACCTCTTGGTGGTTTGATGATAGGTTCTGGTATTTCATTCTTAAAGAACAATAATACCTTCCAAAATATGATGTTTGGTGAAAAAGGTGGATTAATCAATAAAGATCGTAAAGAAAAGATCAAGAAAGCATTACCTCAAATAACTACTGCTACATTAGGTACGTTGTTCCTTGGTCCATTTGGTCTAATGGGAAATGCCGTCCTTGGTGCTGGTTTGGGTTTAATCTCTACTACAGAAACTTTTAAAAGAATTATGCTTGGTAGTAAAGATAAGAATGGAGTTAGAAGAGGTGGAATTGCTGGTGTAATTAGACGTCAAATTACAGATCCATTTAAGAAATCTATGGCCGAAATGAGTTCTAGTATTTCAAAATGGTTTAAAGATGATATATTCAATCCAATTTCTAGAGGTTTAAAACCAATAGGAAGAGTAATCTTGGGAACTACTCAAGATGCAATCAAAGGAACTATAAATAAACTATTTAATCCATCAGAAACTCCTTGGGGTAGATCTCTTGTAAAGGGTTTAGATTATGTAATGACTGGAGTTAGAAAATCTGGTGGATTTGGTAAATGGGCTATCGGTGGTCTTGTTGGTAATACAGGTAAATTGGCTGCTAACAGTTTTGAGAAACTATCAAGAAATACCTTTGGAAGATATGCTCTTAAAAAGGGATATGTTGGTGGCACAACTGCTGAAGAAAGAATAAAAATGGCTCAAGAGTTAGGTAAGGATCCTAATGATTCTGCTTTAGGTTCTCTTGATTCTATGATTTATAAAATTTCTTCCCAAGAAGATAAAGACAAAGCTCAAAAACAATTAACTACAATTCAAGCTGCTGTTGATGCTTATCAAGATATGACAAGCATGAATAGAGATACTTTAAATAGAAATATCAAAGCTGAAATAGATAATGCTAATTCTACTGGAGAAAAGATAGTTCAAGAATATCTTGATGCTCATAAGACTGAAGAGAATCCTCATGATAAATACAAAGAATATATGAGCTTTGTAGAGAAGATGAATGAGGTTGGTTCAAATCCAGATGTAGATTTCAATGCTGAAATGGGTAGATTTAGAAACAAAGTTGCTAAATCTAAGTTACCAAAAGAATTACAAGATAAATTAATGGAGCAGTTCAATGAATCTGCCGTTAATATTGCTAAATATAGAGATTCAAAGCGTATAGCCGAAGGATCTGCTGACAACAATGAAGCTAAAATTAAATTACAAGAACAAATAGCAAAAGCTGTAGGACTTGATATAACTGGTCCAGATGCTAAAAAGAATATAGAAATGTTGGACGCAATACTTTCTAATTCTCATACATCAAAAGCAATTCAAAATGATATTGATATGTTACAAGATAAGAAGAAACAATTAACTTCTTTGAATGTAGCACAAGAAGAATCATTAAGAAAAGAATTACCAGTTGAAGATCAAATTGCTTTAGAGAAATCTGATAAACAAATCGATCTTTTACAAGAAATGGTAAATAATTTACAAGAGATTCACAAGGCTTTAACTACTAACCTTGATGAAGATGAAGCAAATAAGATAATCGATGGAGAAACTCCACCAGATTCTATCGTAGAAGAATATAAAGCTAAAAAGGCTATTTCTGATCAAAGAATTAATGCCGCTCAAAAAGTTCAAAATAAATACTTAGCAGATAATAGATCTTCTTTACTAGAAGAATTAACCGATAATATTATTGGCAATATAATAATCAAATTAAATGATCCTAATGGGATATTTAAATTAAAGGAAAGAATTGATAATAAACTTTATCAACAGAGTTCTAGAAGTGATGAAGAATATTCTAATACAATTCAAAAGATTAATGATAAAGAAAAATCAATTAGAGAAAATAATCAAGCACAACAATTACAACAACAGCAATTACCTACAAAAGAAGCAGTAGAAGAAGAAGTTGAAGAAAAAGAACGAGCTAAAGAATACTGGAATGGTCGGTTGGAAACATTGCCCAAAGGACCAGATCTTCCATTAGCAAAACGTCCAGAGGAGATTCAAAAGCCAATTTTTAAACGCAGGGTTGTAAGAATTCAAAAAAGAGAATGGGAAAATCTCCAGAATCGGGCAAAAGAATACCAAACAACTCAGGCAATGCTTTTACTTACAGCCTATTC
>OQVR01000314.1_pt1 | contig 21368 bp, 24 predicted proteins | sample 1691521 | NCBI WGS metagenome assembly OQVR01 (sample SAMN03418256, study PRJEB22391) | human gut metagenome | biome: human-gut; feature: organic feature; material: feces | host: Homo sapiens | place: Tanzania | collected 2013-01
ACTAGTGTAATCTGATTAGGCTCATTTGTTTACGAGGCTAGAATTGACGGATACGAATATTATAACACAAATTTAGGTTTTAAAGGGGATTTTTCGATTTCGCAAATAAAAGATTAATCTAACCTATCAGAAGAATAAATCTGAGAATACTTACTATTTCTTTTCTGCTAATAATTCTTCAAATAACTTGTAAACATGGCTGATAGTTGCATTGTCATTTCCTGTAAATGCTTTCTTCTTATCCAATTCAGAGGCTTTTTTCATTGCAGTGCAAAAAAAAGGTTTTAGGGTAGTATAAAGACTTGCAGACGAAAGCCACTTTTGGTCTTTATCATAATCAGGAAGATGTTTTCGTAATTCCTTTATAACAACGTCTTGAGAAGAATAAAACTGTGCAGGCATAGCGAAATGAAGTAAAAACCATACTTCAAAAGCTGGCATAGAATCGGCAAAATGAATTCCTAGCTTCAATGCTTTTCCATATTGATTTTTAAGTTCTTCAGACATACCATTTTCAACAATGGTATCTCTATCAAAAACACACCATACAGAGTCGTATACACCACTTTCAAACTCTGTAATTGCTGTTTTGAGAATAGTATTCAAATCACTATGTTTAGCAATTTTTGGAGTAACTGTAACTCCAGGTATATGCCCATTTGTTTTTACATCAGAGAAATATATTTTTTCAGTAGGACCTTCAACAACCAGTAGAAAGGTTTTATTTCCTTTTAATTTACCTGTTTTTCTTGGCACAGAATAACTCCCTCAATCGGTTCATATCCACATTTGGCAAAGCGCCAAATTTATCAGCTTGATACAACTTCTTTCTTGATGTTTCTTTTCTGATACCAGTGTAATCAGCAATAGAATTATATTTACTACCACCATTAGAATCTTTGTTACAAAACCAAATTTCATCATCTCTTAAGAATCCAGAATCCAGTAATTCTTGATTGTGACTTGTAAAAAGAATCTGAGAATCTGTAGAAGATTCAAGAAAAAGTTGAATAAACATTTCGAGTAATTCCTGATGTAAAGACGATTCAAGTTCATCAATAAGACAAAGAGAAGGTTCTTGTGTTATGTCAATTAAAGGAGCTGCAAGTTCCATAATTTTCTGTGTTCCAGCAGACTCCATCGCAAGCGGAAGTTCGATATCATTTCCGTAATGATGAATAAGACTTACATTTCTAATTACTGGAGTTTCTCCTCTTTTTGTAAACTCATTTCTTACTTCTTCTGGTATAGATTTTAAAACTTCTTCCGGTAATTCCTGCTTCTTAATTGTAATATCCGTAATATTTCCTACATCAGAAAAAGCAAGAAGTTGAGTTACTTTCTTTTTGAAATCTTCATCCTCTTCCATTCTCTTTGCTACATAGCCAGAGAGTGTATTATCGGAACTATCAATCATTCCTTTAAATCGTTCATTAAAGTGATCATAGATATAAAGGAAGATTGGATGTTTTGCCTGAGCACCTGCAGAAACTACTGAACAATTGTCTCTAGTTAGGTCAGCAATAACCTTTTTTGCGCCAGTTACGCAGGTTCCCCACTTAATTGCATCTTTTCGTTCAAAAATCAGTTTTCTTTGACCTTTTGGAGAATAGTATAAAGATTCTTCTAAAACACGTTCTTTATTCAATTTTATGAAATATTCATAACGTATTTCATTTTCAGAATCAAAATCTTTCGCATAGAAAACAATGCTAAATTCTCCTGGTTCAGAAGCAGTTTTTGAATCAAACAGAAATGGGAAGAAGTGTATTTTTTCTGTTGGTTGTAAAGAATGAAATGATTTTATAAAAAAGTGAACATAAAAAGCGAACGCTTCTGCAATCTTTGTTTTTCCAGAAGCATTTGCGCCATATATACAAGCCAATTTTAGGAATTTTTTACCACCGTACTCAATACAATGTAATTCATCATCTTCATGAACACTTTCTGCTGCTTCAAAACTAATTAGCTGTTCATCCTTTATTGATAACGTATTCTTTACTGTGAACTCTAAAATCATACAGCATCTCCTTTATAATGGTCATTCTATTATAATAGAATATCGGCATAATAATCAATAATTGCTAGTAGTTTTGCAAAAAAAATGCAAATATTTAATGAATTTTCAATTTTTTATTGCCGATTGAAAATAATTTTTGTATATTTATATTATTAGTACTTCGTTGAAGGAAAAAAATGCACAGGCGGCAACATGGGGAAATAATCCCTTGTTGTAGGTATTGATGAATACCCTGATAATCCGTTATGCGGATGTGTTAATGATGCAAAAGAAGTAGCATCATTGTTGGAAAGAAATGCAGATGGAACAAAGAATTTTGATGTGCTTCCACTGCTGAATCTTAAGTCTAGAAAAAAACTTGAAACAGGAATTTCATCTCTTTTTGCAAATGATGATGATATTGCTCTTTTTTATTTTTCTGGACATGGTTCAAGAAAAGGCGAAGTAGAATATATTTGTGTCCCAAACGAATATGGAGAAACGGATAATATTCGTCTTTCTGAAATACTTGAAACTATACAGAAATCAAAATGTAAGAATAAAATTGTTATTTTGGATAGTTGTTTCTCTGGAGGAATGGGAGATAATCCATTTGATGGTATGAATGCTGTTCTTTCAAAAGGTCTCACTATTCTTTCTGCAACAAGACCTGAAGAAACTGCTTTAGAAATTGCGGGGCATGGAGTTTTCACAACTCTTTTATGTAGTGCATTAAATGGAGGCGCAGCGGATCTTCTTGGTCATATAACACCTGGTTCGATTTATGCATTACAAGATGGACGTTTGGGGGTTTCATGGGTCTGGAGATGTATTATTTGAATAATTGATTTTCTTGAGAAATCGTGAGATTTTCTGCATAGAAACAAAAATGTGTGTTATAATCATATTATATGAATACAGACTATAGAAAATTATGGATTCTGCTTATTGAGAAAGGAATTAAAAATAAATCAGATTTAATTCCTTTGGCCGGGATTTCCACAAATGTTCTGGCCAAAATGAACAAAGGTGAATATGTCTCTATGGAAAGCCTGCATAAGATTTGTAAGGCCCTTAAATGTGACATTGGAGATATTGTTACGTTTGAAGAAAAATAACTGCAGTGTCACTGAATGACACTATTATGATGTGATAGAATATTTTAGAAGGTTTTAGATAATGGCAAAATTAAAGATTAAAAACTTTGGTCCGATTCAGAATGGATTTTCAGAAAACGACGGCTTTTTAGAGATTTCTCCTGTAACAGTAATCTGCGGAAATCAGGCGACTGGTAAGAGTACAATTGCTAAGTTATATTCCATTTTTTCATGGCTCGAAAAGGCAAATGTAAAGTCTGGACTTGGAATGACTAATGAAAACATTGACGATTTAGTTTCTCTTTGTAAGCCACACCGTATTGACGAATATTTTAATGAACAAACTGAGATCCATTATATAGGAACAACCTGCGAATTTATTTATCAAAATAGAAAATTTTCTTCCAATACCATAGATTTGAATAAAAATCTAATACAATATAAACGTCCAAAGATTATGTATGTTCCAGCAGAACGTAATCTTTTAACTTCTATTGAAGATGCTGAAAATATTAAGAACCTACCACTAATGCTTTCCATTTTAATGGATGAATATGAAAAGGCAAAAAAAGCATCAAAGTCTGGAGTATTTGATTTACCAATTTCTAATGTAAAACTGATTTATGACAAGAATAGTCTCACAATGAAAGTTGTAACAGACAACAATAGAACTATTTCTATATACAGTGCATCCAGCGGTATACAGTCTGTTACCCCGCTTTCTATTGTGTCTAAATATATAACAGAAGAAGTTTCATCCAATTTCTTGAAAAATATTCAAAAACTCAGTGCAAATGAACGAAAGCAAATAAAGGAATGGATTAAGAAAGATACAAAAGACGAAGAAAAGAATCAGCTTTTGCTTTCAAGTTTTGACCAGCTTATTTATGGAAAGACTTTGAATGAAAGTATTGCAAAAGACATAGAAAAACTTCTTCATTACTTCTTCAATACTTGCTTTATTAATATTGTCGAAGAACCAGAGCAGAACTTATATCCTCAATCTCAGAACAAAGTATTGTATGAACTGCTTGAATGTAAAAATAACAGTGATGAAAACAAACTTCTTATTACAACACACAGTCCATACATTCTTGCTTACCTTACTCAGAGTGCAAAAGCTGCAGAGTTACTCGCAAAGGGTGTTCCAGAAAAAGAAATAGAAAAGATTATTCCTGTAAAGGCAGCTGTACCAGGAGAAATGATTCATATTTACGAAACAAAAGCAGATGGTTCTATCAAGCTTCTTGAACCGTATGAAAATCTTCCTTCTGATGACAACGAACTTAACAAGGCATTGGAAGGACAGAACGACAGTTTCTCAGATCTTCTTGAACTGGAGGCTAAGTTTTGCAAGTAAATTTTTACGACTATGCCACAACAGTAAACAAAGTAAAAGAATTTGAACTTGTTGATCCAGACGATAAAGAAGGAAAAAAGCCAGTTTTTGTAAGTTATGACAAAACTACAGATAAATGGAATGGAACAGCTTACAAACACAATAGGCTTTTTTGGTGATGAACTGGATAAATACGAAAACAAAAGAGCTTATCTTTGCAATTCCAGAAGACCATTCGTCCCATCAATTCATAAAATTGCTCAGCAGCAGTTTATGCAGAAAAATAAGATTGTGCTTCGTATTAAGACGGAGATTGAAGAGTTAAAGTAAGAGGAGGAAATAAAATGGATATTATTGAAAAAATCCAGTCAGAAATAAAACAAGATTATTATATTCAGAACTTTCCAAATGATGGCCAGCGATTTGTAGCTTGGTATCTTAGAAATATACATTTATTAGACCAGCTCCAGGCAAAAGATGCAATTACTGATGGAGCTGATGACAAGCAGATTGATGCTATTTTCATTGATGATGACAATCAGAAAGTTTATATAATACAAGGTAAATTCTATACAGGCGAAACTGTAAATGCTGAACCTGTACGAGAAGTTATTTCATCTTGGTCTCAATTACAAGATATTCCGACTTTACAAAATAATGCAAACCATAAGCTTCAGTTAAAATTGAGTGAAGTATCAAATGCAATAAACAATGATGGATATTCTGTTTGTTTTGAATTAATTACAACTTCAACATTCTCAGAATCTGCAAGTGCAGATATTATAAGTTTTCAAAAGAAATTGTCTGACGAAGACAATGGTTCTTTTGAAGCAGAATTGATTGTTGCAGATAAGGAAGGCGTAAGAGATAACTATATTCGTGCAATGGAACAGGACAACCCAAGTTTGAATCACACAATTCAGCTTGAAAAAGGAAAATACCTTGTAACAGAATTAAGTAACACGAAAGTTATTATGACAGCACTTCCACTAAAGGAATGTATCAATATTCCTGGAATCAAAGATGGAACTCTTTTCCAGAAAAATGTTAGACAAAGTCTTGGAATCAGTAATGCTGTAAACAAGAAAATCAGAAAAACTATTTTGAGTGATAAACATTCGGACTTCTTCTTTTTTCATAATGGTGCTACCGCAATTTGTAATAAGATTGAAGACCTTGGAAATGATAAATTCATGTTACATGGATTGAGTGTTGTTAATGGTTGCCAATCATTAAATACCATTATGAGTTGCAGTGAAACTGTAAAAAAACAAAATGATTCATACATTCTTTTTAGATTTTATGAAATCCCTCAGCATGACCGTGCTGAATCCATAAGTACATACACAAATACACAAAGTGCAGTTAAAGCACGTGATTTAAGAAGTAACGATAAGCGCGTACTTCAATTAAAAAAATCATTTGAACAGAAATATCCGACAGGATTTTTTGCAACCAAACGTGGTGATACAATAAAAGGTGATAGAGATAAAAAATACTGTGTTGAGCTTTCTCAATTAGGTAAATATTTAATTGCATGGTATTCACAGCGTCCGAATATTTCTTATGGTGAAACAAAAATCTTTGATAAGTATTTTGATACTTTGTTTAACCATGATTATAGACCAGAAGATTTATATGGACTTGAATTCTGGATGCAGAAAATAATGGAAAATTGGACAGTTGAAAATCCATTAGCAATTAATGAAGAATTACTTACAATGCGAGCTTATGCTCCATATCATTTCTTATTTGCAGTTTCAGCAGTTTTTGCAAAAATTAATGGAAATTCAAATGTTCCATTACCTTATGAAACTGTAGCACTGGCAGAAAAAGCAAATCTTGCTGACCAAATAATTGCTATTGTTGCTAATTGCTGTAATAGTGCTTATGATTCAGAAAAACAAAAGGCAGAAAGTTCTGGAAGTGATAAAGGCTTTATACCACAAAACTGGATAAAAAATAAAGCAAGTATGACTGCAATTCAAAATGCAGTAACAAACTATATGTCATTTTTACCATCTATGAATCCACAACAAAATAAGCTCTTAAAAGATGGCTTAAAAATGGATCCAAAGAACTTTGAATATAGATTAACAGCAGATTAAAAAAAGGATTTTTAAAATGGCTAAAAATATAAAACAGCTTGAAGATGATTTGTGGGATGCAGCAGATAGTTTAAGAGAAGGTTCTCGCCTTAGTTCGCAGGAATATTGTATGCCTGTACTTGGGCTTATTTATCTTCGTTATGCATATACTCGTTTTAAGTTTGTAGAAAAAGAAATTGAGATTGTTCTTTTATAAAAGTACTGATATTATTTTGTCCATTTTTAATGAAATAGCGTAGTGATAATTCCTGAAATTCAATTAGAGTATCATACATACCCATTTTATTTTTAAATTCATTTAATAAGTTCATTTTTATTTTCCTTATTTTTATATTAACATAATTGACAATTTTTTTATAGGTAATATATTAATTGTTAAGGTTCCATGGTAGAACATGCGGTCAGTGCGAAGATTTTTATCATACCATATCAAAACTTAGTGAACACCAAGAGCATCAGGTTATTGCTGCTTAAGGTACTGACAAAAAGCATTTGCAATTAAGGATGCTCAAGGAGTATCATTATGTCTTATATTGAATTCTTTAAGAAAGAATCAAAAAATCTTTTAAAAGATTGGAAAACTCAATCAACAACAACTGGAAGTGATGGAACTATTTCTTATCACTATGATTCAAAATTCTACAATATAGATGATTTATTTAAATCACTACACTGGGATGATAAAGACCGACAGCAAGTTATGCTTGCGAGGGCTCAACATGCCATTTCCCAAATTGCAGGATTTAAGAACTGGGCTTCTTTACTCAATGCCTGTGAAGCTGAACTTGAAAAAGCTGAAGGCTTGATTCGTGCATTAAAAGAAAAAACAGATCTTGCAACATTGATTACAAAATCTGAAACTAAACAGTTTAATCCATGCTTCAGAATCCGCTGTATGTTTGAAATGACTTTAAGTGAGAAGAAATCATTTAAGGATGAAGTTGTAAAAATCATTAACAAAATCAAAGAATCAGTAAAAGATTCTGAATACTGGATAGATTTCTTTGACTTCTGGGATACTGTTGATAATTCAGGACGATGGAAAACGTACACAGAACGAAGAGCATATCTTGAAAAGAAACTTAAAAATAGAGAGGAAAGCTTTTCAAAAATCATCATTAGAGCTTATAAATATTTTTCGAACAGATCGTTTTTTGGATGTTACAGTCCTGTTGTAATGACTCAAATTTTAGGTCAACTTGGAATACGAGTTTATACTGTAAATCTAAAAAATACTAAAATCGCTGGATTTTGCAGTAAACTCTTTAATTCAGATTTTGATGCAGAGGTTCAAGAACCTGTAATGGTAATCAATAAAACTCTTTGCAATACTCCAGAACGATATTTAAAGGAAATGGCAAAGCAGCTTTATTATATGATAGCAAAACCTGATGAATTTGATTTTGCAGATGATGTTGTAAAATATGAAATAGCTTCTACACAAAATGAAGCTGAACAATTCTATGAGGAATTGGCAATATCTCCGGATTACTTAAATTACATAATTAAGGAACATTCTAAATATGGACCAAAAGATTTAACAAGGGAATTGAAAGATTTCTTCTTGAAAAATTATGAAATTGAACCAATTATTCAGCAGATAAAAAGTTCATTTTATATTGATTATAGAACAGCTATTAAAAAGCTTCTGGAATCTGACTGGGAATATAAGTTCATGTTTGATAGTTTTGAAGAAGTTGAGCAATTCTATTTGGACTGTGTAAAGAAGTATGACAAACAAGGGATGAAGAAAATAAAATATCTTAAAGATGAACCAGAACCTTTAGATTGGTCTGAAACAAATCTTGAACACAGTAAACAGTATATAAACTAAGTGTTATATTCCAAATACTTTGCAGTTTTTATTTCTGCGAAGTATTTGTATGTAATTAAACAAGATTTCCCTAAAAAGTTATGATTTTGGTGTATTTGTTCCTTACAATACAGATACATCGAAGGAGGATGTTATGAATTATACCGCTAATAACATTGTAAAACTTTTTATTGATGCAATTGGACAGGATGCTTTTAGGGATTTCTATGTAGAAGAAGGCGATGGCTTTGAAGACGATCCAGATGCATACGAAGCAGACAACATTTTCTTTGTTCCGCCAGAGGCACGTTGGAGTGAAATTGCAAAGGTAGCCCACACACCGGAAATCGGCACAATCTTAGACAAAGCCATGATTGCCATATAAGCCGACAACAAAAGCCTCAAAGGAGTCCTTCCAAAAAACTACGCCAACCCCGAACTGGACAAATGCGTTCTTGGTAATGTTGTAGACGTGTTCACCAACATGGACATGAGCGACACCGAAGCAAGCAAAGACCTGCTGGGCCGCACCTACGAATACTGCATCGCACAGTTTGCTTCCTACGAATGAGTAAAGGGCGGTGAGTTCTACACACCGGCAAGCGTAGTAAAAACAATCGTAAATATCTTAAAGCCGTCAGAAGGAAAACGCGTTTACGACCCTTGCTGCGGTTCAGGCGGAATGTTCGTTCAGTCCGTAAAGTTCATTCAGGAGCACGCAGGAAACAGAAGCAACATCTCAGTCTTTGGACAGGAAGCCAATGCCGACACCTGGAAAATGGCCAAAATGAACATGGCAATCCGCGGAATCGATGCAAACTTTGGCGACCATCCCGAAGATACCTTTTTCAACGACCTTCATTCCACGCAGAAGTTCGACTTCATCATGGCAAATCCGCCCTTCAACTTAAGCAACTGGGGGCAGGATAAATTGCAGAACGACCCGCGCTGGGCATACGGACTTCCACCCGCAGGCAACGCAAACTACGCCTGGATAGAACACATGATTTACCACCTGGCTCCAAATGGAAAAATCGGCCTCGTACTTGCAAACGGCGCCCTTTCCACCCAGACTAGTGGCGAAGGAGAAATCCGCCGTAAAATAATCGAAGCAGATCTAATAGAAGGAATTGTCGCCATGCCAACCCAGCTTTTCTACAGCGTAACAATTCCGGTAACCCTCTGGTTCATCACCCGCGGCAAAAAGCAGACCGGCAAAACCCTCTTCATAGATGCCCGCAACATGGGCCACATGGTAGACCGCAAGCACCGCGACTTTTCCGAAGAAGACATCGCCCGACTTGCCGACACCTTCACCGCCTTCCATAAGGGCATCCTCGAAGATGTAAAAGGCTTCTGCGCAGTTGCCACCACAAAACAAATCGCCGACCAGGATTACATCCTCACCCCCGGCGTGGAATTGAAGAAAAAGCCGAAGACGACGAACCCTTCACTGATAAAATGACTCGCCTGACCACCGAACTTGGCGGAATGTTCGCAAAGAGCCACGAGCTCGAAGAAGAGATAAAGAAAAATCTGGAAGGGATTGGGTTTTAGATTTAGGGCATTGTATGGGCGCTTCCTATAATACTTGATTTTCGGCTATTTCGGAGTTATACTCCAAATTAGTCGGACTACACAAAAGGGGGCTTTATGTATATAAACCGTCACATTCTGCCATATTTGCACAGAATGAAAAAACAGTTCAGAGTTCTCTTAATTACCGGTTCCCGTCAAGTCGGAAAATCTACTTTGCTAAAAGAAAAACTTCTCCCGGATTATGGATATGTTACCCTAGATGATTTTACAGAACTTGGATTAGCACAAAAAGATCCAGCTCTGTTTTTCAAAAATCATCCGCTTCCTGTTATTGTTGACGAAGTACAGCGAGCCCCAGACCTGTTTTTGCAAATAAAGCTTCTTGCAGACGGTACAAAAAATAAAGGACAATTAATTCTTACAGGGTCACAAATCTATAGGCTCTTGAGTAAAGCGGCAGATTCTTTGGCGGGACGTGTCTGCATCATCAATATGACATCTCTTTCGCTTAGAGAAAAATACGAAATTGATTTTAACACAGAATTCTTACCGACATCTGAATACATCGAATCTCGAAAACAAAAAATAAAGCCATATAAAAACTTATGGAATCATATATGGCGTGGAAGTATGCCGGAGCTGGCAGATGAGTCAATCGAATGGGAACCATTTTACCGCTCGTACATAAGGACATATCTTGACCGCGATGTGGCGGATATAATAAGCCAGAAAAATCTGGTAAAGTTCCATAACTTTATGCAGTGCCTTGCAGCTCGGGTTGGAGAACTGTTTAACGCAGATTCCATCGCCCGTGATGTTGGCGTTACAAGCAAAACAATTTCCGAATGGACAAGCATCCTTGAATCTTCCGGTGTAATCCGTCTTTTGCAGCCTTATGAAAAAAATGTATCCAACAGAGCCGTAAAAACTCCAAAAGTCTTCTTTATGGATACAGGCTTGGTCTGCTTTTTAGTAGGCTGGTCTTCTGCAAGTGTAGCAATGAACGGCGCAATGTCGGGCAGTCTTTTTGAAAACTTTGTTGTAAGCGAAGTAATCAAATCATATTACAACGCCGGCCACGAAACCGAAAAAATCTATTTTTACCGCGACAAAGACAAAAAAGAAATAGATTTGATAATCGAAAAAGACAATATCCTCTACCCAATCGAAATCAAAAAATCAGCCCGTCCAACAATAGACATGGCAAAGCATTTCTCTGTCCTGTCTAAAATCGCTGGAGTTTCTGTTGGTCAGGGCTGCATTATTTGCCAGTGCGATAATCCTCTGTATTTGAGCAATGAAGTTATTTCGCTGCCGGTTGAGTATGTGTGAGGAGGGATGGGATGGAAGAGTGGAAAGAATGTAAACTAGGAGATATTTGTAAAACCAATATAAACTCATATTCTGAAAAAGATAATTGGAGTTTTGTGAATTATCTTGATACTGGAAACATTACAGAAAACAAAATCTCTGATATACAATTTATAGATTTATCTTCTGAATCTTTACCTAGTCGAGCAAGAAGAAAAGTTCAACTTAATGACATTATTTATTCAACAGTTCGTCCTAATCAGAAACATTTTGGAATTGTTAAAAATCAACCTGAAAATTTTCTGGTATCAACAGGTTTTGCAGTATTACATATTAACAAAATAATTGCAGATCCAAATTTTATTTTTTACAATTTGATTCAGAATGAAAATACTGAATCTCTACATGCAATAGCAGAGCAGACTACTTCAGCCTATCCTGCAATAAAACCATCTGATATAGAAAATCTATCAATAAAACTTCCCCCTCTCCCCAACCAGCAAAAAATCGCCACCATCCTCTCATCCCTCGACGACAAAATCGAACTGAACAACAAAATAAACACCAACCTCGAACAGCAAGCCCAAGCCCTCTTCAAAAACTGGTTTGTAGACTTCGAACCATTTGGTGGTAAGATGCTGGAAGGGTGGAAAGTTGGAAAACTCTGTGACATTGCGGATTACTCAAGTGAAAAAATTGAAATTAATAAGCTATCTCCTGAAACATACTATTCCACTGAAAATATGTTGCCAAGCAAAGGAGGTATAGAAACTGCAACATCATTACCTTCTATATCACAGACAACAAGATGTTTACCGGGAGAAACAATAATCTCAAATATTCGTCCATATTTCAAAAAAATCTTCTATTGTACTGAAGAAGTTGCAGGTTGTTCAACAGATGTTCTTTGTTTTAAACCAAAGTATAAATATTATTCAGAATACCTATATCAGGTTTTGTACTCAGACATTTTTTTTGATTATATGGTTTTAGGTTCAAAAGGAACTAAAATGCCTAGAGGAGATAAACAGCAGATTATGAATTATCCAATTACAATTCCTAATGAACTATATTTGCGCAAATTCAAAACTTTTGCAGAGCCAATCTTTTCTCAAATTGATCTAAATCGAAAAGAAAATAAAAGGTTATCTGAGCTAAGAGATACGTTGCTGCCAAAGTTGATGAATGGAGAGATAGAAGTATGAAAAAGTATATAAAAGAGCACTTTTTTCAGCTAATTACACTAATTCCTGTTATCTTTATCTCATTAGGATCATTTATATTAAATATATATTTATTCCAGTTTGGGATAATTGATATTGCACTGCTTGATGCAAGAACTATTTTTATAGGCTTTATTGCTTTTTCTATATTTATCGCATATTTCTTATTTTGGTTTTCTTTAATTGAAATTACTGGCAAGTCAAAACAGATTCTTTTATTTTTTGTTAATGAAATATGGAAGGCAGCAATCTTTGCTTTTATTATATACACATATCTTGTTCAAGAAAAGGAACCTCTTGATCTATCAAAGACAATTATTCATATTTTTGATACAGGAGCTTTTAATGTTTTCGCAACACTTCCAGTATTATATTTATTTAAGAAAGACTTTGACTCTTTTTCCTCACAAGACAAAGCATCAAAATGCTTTCTTATTTTCTATAGCATTTCAATTGCAATCTCTACAATTTCAATTATCGGACTTTCATTTTTTGTGATTTCTTTACGAAAAATATTAATGTCATTTATATTTTTTGGAGGAATGTGCATCTCATTAAGCCTTTCTATTTGGAACAGGAAACATAAAGAAAGCTTAAATGAAAAATTGGAAGTATATTCTTTCTTTAATAGAAATGGAAAAATTGGCTTTTTAGATATTTCTCAAGCATTGCTATTCTTTTTAATTATTGGAATGATGTGTCTTTTTTCTTATTCTAAAAACATTTTTCCTTTACTTCCTTGTAATCTGGGAGGAGGTTATTATAAATATAATACAATTGTACTTGAAGATGATTCCATAATTACTGGAAAAATAATCCATAGTAATGCTGAATATATTTATGTTATTGAAGAAGAGGGAAAATTATCCCAATATTCGATTAATAAGATTAAATCATATGAGATAACAAAAGCTAAAACTATTACAGAAAAACTGAACGATGAAAAAGAATGGGAAATGATTGAAAATGAACAATTACCAGAAATATTAATAGATAATAGCATTCAATAATAATAAAAAAACTTGTAATGAAAGGAAGTTGTTATGAGGATAAAAATAAAAACAAAATTCAAATCTCTAATCGCTGGCAAAGAAGTAGAATTACCTGATTTTTGTGTACTTACTGGAAAGAATGGAAGTGGTAAAAGCCACTTTCTTGAATCATTAACACAGCAAAATTATTCTACAGTTTTTATTAACGAACAACAAATATCCGTAGATAAAATTAAATATATCGCTTTTAATGGTCTAAATCCACAGATTAATCCAAATTGTACAAAAGATACCATAAACCAAATTATTAGTAATTTTTGGAATTTTTTCATGAGACTACAACGTGATGCTAATAGACAATTACAATTACCAAATGAACAGAAAGATTCAAATATGAATAATATGTGGCAAAATTATGGAAGTGATCAAAAATTAAATGAAGCATATAAAATTGCAGCTAATAATTTATCAAAAAGGTTAAACAAAAATCTCTGTTTATTAAATGAAGATGATGTTAGACAAAATATTGATGTTGCTGATTTAACACCTAAAGATACATTTTCAGGTGAATTTGCAATAATATTTAAATCTTACTATATTGCATATGACAATAATCAATATAAAACATTTCAAAATAAAGAACATGGTCATAATTACAAAGTATATACTGATGATGATTTTTTTAATTTATTTGGGCCAAAACCATGGGATTTTGTAAATCAAATTTTAAACGCTGCAAATCTTCCTTATGAGGTAAATAGCCCTGAAGGAACAGATAGGGATACTACATTTCATTTTGTTTTAAGAGATCCTGATAGAAATATTGAAATTCAACCTGCAGATTTATCAACAGGAGAGAAAGTTTTGATGTCTCTTGCTATGGCAATTTATAATTCTGCAGAAAAAAATATCAAAAACAAAATACTACTTATCGATGAACCAGATGCTGCACTTCATCCTCAGTTTTCAAAATTCCTTTTAGAAACAATAAAAACATATATTGTTAATGAAGCTGGTGTAAAGGTAATAATTACAACACATTCTCCAACTACGGTTGCAATGGCGGATGAAGAAAGTATTTATGAAATGAATCGGGAAGAAAAAAATCCCGCTGAAAGTATCAAAAGCTCGAGCATTATCTATTCTTTGTGAAGGAATACCCTCATTACGAGTATCAATTGATAAACAGAGAATTGTTTTTGTTGAAAGTAATTATGATGCAGAGAATTATCATAAAATATTTGATTTAGTAAAACAAAATCATTCTTATGATATACAACCAGTATTTCATGCTGCAAATCCACATAATGGCTCAAACTGTGATGATGTCAGAGAGTTACTTGATAAGTTAAATACAACACCTGGAGTATATGGAATAATCGATTATGATAATCACGCATCATCAACCGATAAGATAATAGTATTGGGAGAAGGTGGAGAATCTAGATATACAATAGAGAATTATATATTAGATCCAATTTTTATTGGGTTATTATTATTAAGAGATAATCTAAGTGATAATCCTATTCCTGTTGACTGTAAATATATAGATTTTAAAAATGCAACAGATGAACAATATCAAAATCTAATTACTTGGGTTTATACGGAGCTTGGATACTCAAATGAGCTTGTAACTTATACGACAATTTCAGGAAAAAATTTTAAAATAAGTAAAGATTGGATTGAAAAACCAGGACACAATATTGAAACAGATATTAGAAATAAATGGTTAAAATTGGGGCAGATAACTAGAGGGAATGCAGGTGACAATGCATTAAAAAAGGCTGTTATAGATAAAGTAATTAGTGATTATCCAGAGTATCTTTCTAAAGATTTTATCGATTTATTTAATAGTTTGATTTAAATACAGCAGGCGTTGCGGGCGGCGCTTGAGCCCGCAGAAGGGGTAGTGGACAAGCCAACAAAGCGGAGAGAATCGGCGCTGCTTGCAGGGGTGATTCGTGGAGCGACTTGGCTTGGGAGCGTGGGGAAGGCCTTCCCCTTCTTCTTATAAATATTCGGAGGTACAACAATGCCAACAGACAATAAAAGTGAGATCGTGATTTTTAAGACTGCGGACGAAAAGATTTCTGTTGATGTTCGTTTTGAAGGCGAAACGGTCTGGCTTACTCAGGCTCAGCCGGTGGATTTGTATGGTTCGAGTAAGGCAAATGTAAGTGAACATATAAAGCATATTTTTGAAGAAGAAGAGCTTAAAGAAGATTCAGTTGTTCGGAATTTCTGAACAACTGTGGCGGATGGAAAGTCGTATCAGACAAAATATTACAACCTCGATATGATTATTTCTCTTGGTTACAGAATAAAATCCAAGATTGCTACGCAGTTTCGTCAATGGGCAACAAAGCGGCTGAATGAATATATCCGAAAGGGTTTTACGATGGTAAGAAGATATTTCAAATGGAACAGTTATTTGTGGTCGCTGTTATTTTAGGAATCTTTTTATTGCAAATTTCTGAGCATCTAGTAAACTAAATTTATATTTGTTCTTTTCTTTTGAAAATTCTTCTTCAGCTTTAAGATTCCGTTCTTTATCATTATTCGTACCAGATAAATAATAATCTATTTTCGTATCTGTTTGCATTCTTAGATATTCAAGGTATATATAAAACTGATGAGAAACATCGTGTCCAAGAATATATTCATTTTGGCTTATAAACAATTTACTTTCATTCATTTTTAATTCATACAACTTGTATTGCTCTGAAAAGCTAGACTGATATTGAAATGAATATTTATCAAAAGACTTTTCCTCAAGAGCATAAACAAACGCATCACTACATATTTTAGAGGATAACATTTCGACTTCATCTATCTTTTTCCAAATGTCATTCGTTGCATTAATAAATCTTGAAACTGAAAGTTCTGCAATTTTATTTTTAGTTTTTGCATTTTCAAGATTTTTATTTATAAGAAAAGCTGCTAACAAAATAAAGATTCCGATAATGCATTTATCTAAAATAATTTGCAAAGTTTTTGATTCATCAAATAATTTTAAAATTTTTTTCATTTAAACATCTCCCTTACCGCACCATTCCCGATAAGGTTTGTGAATACCGAATAGTTTTTGTTCTCAAAACGGAGGCGGCCTGCTGGTATTGCGGGGCTGATATGCTGTTCTTCTGCAAAATTCCTTATTGCAATTGGAGTGGAAGAAATTGTCAGGCCCGAAGTTTTCCAGATATTCATAGGTATTAACATTTCTTTTGCATATGTATCGGCTTCTCTTTCAATTGTTTTGCTCATCTCATTTGTTATGTCATCAAAGTAAGCGGTATTATTTTTTGACAGATGCTTTTTTACATGTGCAAGTTCGTGGAAAAGTGTAAACCAGAAAGAGTCGAGGCGGTCATAGCGTAAGGTTAGAGCAATTAATGGGCTACCATCTGGCATAAGCATTGAAGAACCATCAAGATGTGATTTTTCAAGATGTTCTTCTATAATAAAATGGATGCCTACTTTATTTAACAATTCTTTTGCAAGTTTTGGGCCTTGGTCAAAAACACTGAGCATTGCAAGGTGTGAAAAGAATTGTTCTGTAAGAACATCTTTATCCCACTTTGGAAGTTTTTCTGCGGCTGCAAGATTCATAACTCTTATTCGCCAGGCCATAAGAATGTCATCAAGATTTTCAGATTCTTTATTTTCTGACTTTCTGTTATAACAAAGAGCAACATCCTGAATATTGAAGTTTCCAATAAATTTAATTATCAGTTCTTCCTTTAATTCTTTTGCCTGAGACAGAGTTCCGTCAAAGAAGTTTGTAAACCAACCGCGTTTATACATTTCTGTAAATGGAAAGTTTATTCCATGTTTCATGATAGAAGAGTCTGGTAATTCTTTTCCAGATTTCTGAATAAGAACTTCTGCGGGAATTCCTAAACCTTCGTGAAGTTTGCGAATCATATTAAGGCTAAGAGCTCTTTTTCCGGATAATACTTCTGAAACTTTAGATTTACTTCCAATAAAGGGAATTAAATCTTTGTTTTTAAGTCCTTGCTGTTCCATGCGGAATTTTATTGCAGCCACAGGACTTGGAAGATCTATAGGGTATTTTTCTTCTTCGTAAATTTCTACAAGCTTTGTAAGGAGTTCCAGTTCGTCACCTGCTTGAGTTCCTGGTTCTGCTTCAAAAATTTCATCAATACGTTTGAGGATTTTTTCATAATCATCTTTTGTCTTTATAAGTTTAATATCGGCCATTAAATTTCCTCCACGTTTATACTGTCGTACTCTTTATGAGTTCCAACAAATCTAATGTATATGATTTTGAATTTGTAATTGATTTTGACAACCAGCCTGTATTTATTTCCACAGATATTAAATACAACCCGGCTACCCTTTAAGATACTGGCAGAACGATATTTTTCTTTTATGTCCGCAAGTCCATTCCATGAAGCTGCTAATGTTTCCTGATGCCATGCAGAGAGAGCTTCTTTTGAATCCGGTTCTTTTTCCCAATATTCTCTTAATGTTTTTAGAGCAATTATTCGCATTAAAAAGAAGTTCCCTTTTGTTAGTTGGTATAAATTGTTCCCAAAATAGAGAACATTATAAATATACTGTCGGCTTTTTTTATTGTCAATAATAATATTTATAAATGCAAAATCTCTTAAATTATGATAGAATAGATATAATTATCTGTGAGGAAGCCTTTATGTCCGCCGATTACAACGAAGAAGCCTATGAAAATGCTCTGATTGAGTTGTTCCAGAATATGGGATGGGAGCATGTTTATGGGCCGGAAGTTGACCGCGACTGGCATTCTCCGCTTTATGATTCTGTTCTTGAAGATTCTATACGTAGACTGAACCCAAAATCTTCGCCTGCTGCAATTGATGAAGCGCTCCTTAAACTCCGAAATTTTGAAAATGCTGAACTTAAAAAGAAAAATGCTGTTTTTATGGAATACCTGCAGAATGGTATTGAAGTAAGCTTTTCCGCAAATGGAGAAACAAAATCTGATATCATTTATATTGCTGACTTTAACAATCCATTAAACAATTCATTTATCGTTGCAAATCAATGGACATTTATAGAAAACTCGAACAAACGACCGGATATCCTTCTTTTCTTAAACGGACTTCCAATCTGTCTTTTTGAATTAAAATCTCCAAGCCGTGAACAGACTGATGCTAGCGAAGCTGATTCCATTGGCGTTCCAGTCTGCTGTAGCAGACGGTCGGGCTATTCGCGGTTCCGCTATCGCTCCATTGCCTAAAGGCAACGGCTTCGCCGCCGCTACTATCCCTAACGCTTTTTAATCATCGTCCAATTCATAATAGTCTTCATTATCTAAGCTTTTATCATTTTCTTTACCAAGCATAAAACAAATCATATTATAAGCAGCAGATTGTTTTGCGGCAGATTTTGTGTATTCTTCTCCGATTCCTGCTTGGTTGTAACCATCCCAATCTTCGTATTCTTTGATAAAGCATTTGCATCGCCAAACTTGATTTCCATCGTCATCAGGTGAAACGAAACAATTCAATTCGGGCTTTGAGATGAATTTCTTCAGATACAAAGTGTTGAGTGTTTGAACGGCTGTCTCCGGAGTTGCCTTTCCAGCAATTTGTTCAATCTGATACTTGTGCAGAAAATTCAATGCTTTTTTTGCCGCATCCATCTTTGCTGAGATTTCAGAATTTCCATTTCCCTCTATCGGTTTTGAATTCCAAGAATTCTGTAAATATAGTGAAAGTGTACATCTGAAAGGCTGGTTATTCCCATAATAATTCTGATAAACAGAAAATTTTGGTTCGGCAATTTCTAAATCATCGCAAACATCATAGAGCGTAGTTACATAATTTTCATTGAAATCCAACATTCCCCACATTGCCTTGCATGATTTTTCAATTTGTTTGAAATCCCAATTTGAATCAGCGGCAATAGCTCCGATAATTGCCTCAAATAAATCACAGCGAACTTTCTCATTGCGCCAGACTTCGTTTTTCTCATCGCTATTTCCAAGCAGAAGATAATCGTCCAAATCAAGCATATCTATACAATGTGCCAATGCAGACTTGTTCACATACCTCGCACGGATTTTTGACAGTTCTGCTTCATTTTTCTTTGAATAAAAGAAATTGTCAGTGTTAGTTTGTGGAACGGTACTGTACGAATCATAGAGCCATTTTGTCATTACGGTATTTACAAGTTGGTCACCATACAGTTCAAGGATTTCATTATCTTCATAGCCGTCATGTTCTTGTGAAAATGACTTCCGAGTAAAAGCCTGCACAAGAAGTTTTGTGTGATAGCGGAATTGATATGAAATTTTTTCTTCAATTGTTTTTTGATTTTCTAAGATGTAGTTAACATCATCAGTTGTCATAAAGACCTCCAAAAATAAATATGGAGGCACTGAAAAGTGTTCTTATATGCGAGAAAATATAACAACACTGTCCATCAATACAGATTCATTAAAACGAAGATAATGTGAAAAGTTTCTCAGCACAGAAAACAATTCATCTATAATCATTTTAAAACACTGTGTTGGTTTAAGTGCCACTTAAGATAAAATAATATAGAGACAAGAGAATGTCAATATATAATTTGTTCTTCGATGGTAAAAGAGCAGATGCGAATGGAAGCCGCTTTCTTTGAATCTGTTCGTGTTCTTGTTATGCGCCTTATGTATAATCCATCTGGAAAAAAGTTCAGCCTCAAAGATATCAACGACCGCATAAACGAACTTCTTAAGCAGTCAGTTAAATCAGATGGCGTTATAAATCTCTTCTCTGATGTCGGTGAAAAAGTAAATCTCTTTGATCCAACCTTCCTTGATAACATCTCAAAGATGAAAGAAAAGAACCTCGCCGTAGAAATGCTCAAGAAGTTGATTGATGAACAGGTAAAAGTTTACAAGCGCACAAACCTCGTAAAATCAGAAGCCTTCAGCGAACTCATCCAGCAGGCACTTAATCGCTACCTTAACGGAATGCTTACAAACGAAGAAGTAATTCAGGAACTTTTAAAACTTGCAAAAGAAATGCTTCATGCAAACGAAGAAGGAAACAAACTCGGTCTTACAGATGAAGAACTTACCTTCTGATATGTTGTGCCATTTGTCAATGACAAAACAAAATTTAATATAAAAAAAGAAAAGGCTTTAGAAATCAAGATTTTCGGCACTAGACCATCCTGATATTCGTGGATTTAAAACTTGAAGACGTAAAGCTCAAGTCTATTACCGACAGGTCAATGATCCGCCAAAAGTTCTTTCTGTCTATTAAGCGGGAATTCGCAAGGATTTCTCCCTGTTTAGCCCATAGGAGGAACGAAGATAACTCGAATCTGCCTCGTTTCCGCCACCTTTTCTTTATTTCAAAAACTTAAAATATGAATAATGAACTAAGCTATTTTTCCGTTCATCATTCCCCAGACAAAACATGCAAGCTCTCTTGCTCCAGCTGCGGAAGAAACGTTGTAATTTTTTCCACGCTCTTCAAGATGCCTCATCTTCGTCCTGATTCGTTTCGTTGCCTTGTCCGCATACGCCACAATTTCAGGACTTGCATTCTTTTGCCTTTCAAGAATCCTCTTGGATTTCTGCCCGTAAGGATTCGTCCGTTTTATTGCCTTCGCTGACTCACAGAACAAAGCCCTCACGCGCTTGTTCCCCGCTTTCGTGAGCGGAAGCATATTTTTAGTCTTTCCGCTGGAATCTTCTCCAGGACAAAGGCCAAGATAACTTACGAACTGTGCCGCAGTTGCAAATCTTGTAAAATCATGGATTTCCACGACTGTTTCCACTGCTGTAGTAACATCAATACCTGAGAAACACACTAGCTTATCAACCTTATCCTTTATAATTTCAAGTCCAGCGATTTCCTTTATTTTTGCATCCATCAGTTCAATCTTATGTTTCAGGCTGTAGACTTCCGCAAGGTATTCACTGAATGCTTCCTGCATCCATTTTTCTGAGAA